>Ga0214919_10000160_pt1 | contig 112159 bp, 106 predicted proteins | sample LL1503_MetaG_FD_177994 | JGI IMG/M metagenome (GOLD analysis project Ga0214919, IMG submission 177994) | Freshwater microbial communities from Lake Lanier, Atlanta, Georgia, United States - LL-1503 | ecosystem: Environmental > Aquatic > Freshwater > Lake | place: USA: Georgia | collected...
AAGGATGTTTTTTCATTTTTCCAAGAGCTGCGCATCATGTACAGTAACTCAAAACAAAATAATGACTGGTATCAGTCTCTCGAAAATATGTTTGAGAAAGACGACATTGAGCCACTTGATATCAAGCGAATCTTTCGGTTCATGGATAAAAATGTGAAAAAGGAAGAAGAAATAGTAGAGGACGAAGATAGTACATCCGAGTCGGATATGTGAACGAAACTTATATGAATACATATTCCTATAGAATGGTAAATGGCTGTCTTTGTAACTACGGAAAACCAAGTGATTTTATGGCGAATGTTGCAACAACATCCCCAGTTTTATAATATGGAATTCTCTCAGAAAAATGAACTTTTCAGGAAAACAATCGAAGCCATTTATTTCGAGAACGAACATGTGCAACTGAATTATCAGCAATTAATAGAACTGAATAAAAAGACGATTCGTGGAATTCTAGACCGGGTAATTCAACCGATGAACAAAATCGTCGTCGAGTCATCGGAAGATAGATCGGTTCGAGAGTTTCGAGAGAGGGAAGAGGTTTATCAAAAAATGACGAAAAAACCGGATTTACCAGATGCCAAGAAAATGTTTGAAGAACCCGTTGTAGATGACGATGTCATTACAAATATGGAAGAGAGATTACTGCAATATCAGTCACAGCGTTCTTTAGATATTTCCAATATTGAAATTCAGCAAAATCAGCATAATCAAGATAAAAATCAAAATCAGAGCATGGTGGAAGAAATGATGAAGAAAATACAAGAATTAGAGCAGAGAGTAGCCGCGTTGGAAACGAATTTAAATTGAAAACAGGAAAATGATATAAATATATGATTACATCATTTTTTACGTAGTGAATGTACGATTATAAAGTAGTCGTCTGTGGATGCACAAAAAACAGCGCGGCGTATATTGAAGCAGTTCTAAAAAACATGTATAAAATGCGGGATATTTTTAAAGAGTTTCAAATGGTAATATACGAGAACGATTCTTCAGATGCCACTGCGAATATTCTGAATAAATTCGGCAAAGAACATACAAACTTTCATTTGTTCAGTGAAAACGGAGTTCGTGAAAATATCCGCCCTATTGTGATTGCGCAAGGTCGAAATAAAATGTTAGATTATGTAAATGCCAAGTTTCCGGAATATGATTACATGGTCATGGCAGATTTTGATGTAATGGATTTATATACGAATGACGATTTTAAACAGATTTTCAAGCATGATATTTCGACGTGGGATGTTTTAACTGCAAACTGTAATGGACCTTATTATGATATTTGGCCGTTGAGGATTGAAGCATCTTTGTGGAAGAATGATATCCATGGAGATTTATGGCCTGATGTCATCGATTATGATTGTTGGCAGAAATATGATAGGGAAAGATATGTGTACAGGAACCAAGTGATTATTCCGGAAACGAAACCTCTTATCCCGGTCCACTCGGCGTTTGGTGGGTTTGGTATTTACAGGATGGCTATCATCAAAAACTGCAAATATTTGGGACATGACCATAAAGTTGCCACCTGCGAGCATACTAATTTCAATCGTGAAATTAGAGAAAAAAACAAGGGCAGAATTTTTATATGTCCTTCCTTCAAGGTTAAATGCCAGTGGGAGCACGTAAAACAGAAAACGTCCTAATCTTGTCCATCCAATATTTCAAGGTTAGCTTTTCATAACGAAACGATTCTTTTCTTTCCTGAAATTTTACAATGGTGGTTTTCAACAAGTCTTCGGTAATGTCCTCCCACTGATCCACTATCAGCACTGGCAAATCTTGATATAATTCATCAATATTTGATTTTTTCACAACCGGAATGCATCCGAGAATGAGTGCTTCCCATAAACGATGGCAATCATATCCACCGCCGTGAGGACAAATCACAAAGGCGTACTCTCTTTGTGCTTTCCAGGTGTCTTCTCTCGGAATATGGGTTGGTTCATAGAAAACGAGAGATTTGTCTACCATTTTAACGGCATCTTTACGGTCATACCCGTGTTTCGTAGTCATTAAAAAATGAAAGTTTGCATAGCATTTCAGTTTTCTTTCCCAAAAAGGCAATGCAGTATTTTTTAATGTTTTGAGAAGGCATTCTTGTTCGTAAGGTGATGTCACTGGCCCCCACTGAGTCGACGATGCCATCGTGTGATAGTCCATTCCGATGGGAATTTTCGTCATTTTTGGATGATTCCGTACCAAATTCTGGCTGAACCAATGTATCAAGAATGGGTTTTCCACAAACTGTAAAAACTCGGCTTCGTTTTTAAAAATATCATTGGGGATTGTCTCGTCGCAATCACCTCCAACCAAAATAAAAGGTATTTTTAGGACAGACAGAACCGTTTCTTTAAAATATGGTATACTACTGCTACAAACATATAGGACTGGAATGGTAGAAAAAGAGGGGAGAGGCGGATAATCTATCATGAACCTTATAGATGAGTGTGGATTGAGAGAAAACCAGTCGCAGGATTTGAGAATTCCTCTGCTACTGACATATTCGAGAGTGGATTCGTTTCTACTAGTTTGCATCTTTAGGTTCTACGATTTGTTTCTCTATATTCATTTTCAGTCCAATTAATGAGGACGCACGCTTACCTGCTTAACCCCACATATGTCCTTGTTTTTTTAATGTACTGTATTATAATGAAGCACAACTTGAGAATTTTGACTTTGAACATGTGCTCCGAGTATCCTGGAAACAAGAACATTCTGCTTACTAAATGGATTGCGGTTCTATCCGAAATGGAAGGAGATGTTTTATTTCTACAGGAAATGGAATTGTATAATGTCGAGAGAATGGCGAATGAATTAGGTCTGAAAATCTTAACATTCAGCCAGGGCGACGGCACCTGTGTTTTAATTAATCCGAAAAAGCTAGCTATACTCGACAACAACATTGTTAAGCTGGTAAATTCTAGAAAGGAACCATTTTACATTGGAGGACTGCATTTAGATGACATTCCGGCAGTTACACATCACATGAAAAAACAAGTTTACAAATCAAGTGAGCATATTCCATTACATTATGATATGAAACGGATTCTGAAACTGTGTGCTGAAAGGAGATTGCCCAGGGTGAAAGTAGAACTAGCCAAGACAAAAACGTATAGCCGAGCCATAATTGCCGGGGATTTTAACGAGCCATCTCACTTAGATTTAGAAATAAATGTCCCCGTTTCCAAGTTTTTTGAAAGCCAAGGTTTTGTGGATACCTATTGGGCTGCGAATAAAGATAAAACAGATAAAGGACATACTTGGCCGGCGAGTACGTTATATAAACAAGAACCGGGTCAGAGGATTGATATGATTTACGTGAAAAATATGGCAGTGAAAAGTTCATTTGTTCACGGAGAGAATTCTGCGAAATGGTGGAGTGATCATAAGATGGTCGTAAGTGACGTCGAATTGTGAAAAAAAAGATTTGGTTTGTTAATGTTTAATTTAAATTTACTTCTACTCTACTCTACTCTACTCTAGCGCAACCCGACCATTATCTTCTATCTCGTCTTCTTCATCATAGTAAAGACCTTCTTTCCAAGCGCGGTATTCTCTGTATCTCCAAGAAGACATTACAACCGCCTTTCCAGCTGGGTCGTATACTTTCATTTTAAGTGCTGGTCTCCCAAGCTTTTTGTTTGTGTGTGGGTACGAAGGATAGTAGTGCTTCACGTATGGAGGCAATACGATTGAGTCGTTTATTGGCGTGATGTACCAATCTCTTCCCCAACTATAATATCCGTAAGAAAGGCTTCCAGTGTCTTTTTTTTTTAATAAGACTGCAAATATTTCGCGTCTGGTAAACTCAGTCAATGCAATCGCCTGATAGATGCTAGCCTTATCGAGCTTAAATCCAGGGATTCCATTTTTTTCGACATAAACCCTTCGAATCTCTCGATTCAAGAGATGTTCTAGTCGGAACGGGATAGTCGAATACACGATATTTTTTGCCCATAGATTACGCGAGGAAATATCGTGCAGTTCGAAATTATGTTTCATGATTTGTTTTTGCACATCGCCCGTCATAAATCGTCTCAACCGATTGAATCGAACAGCGAACCCACCGACAAATACTGTTAAAATCTCCCACTGCAAAGCCCGAGGCAAGCTCTTGAATACTTGGTCCATTGTAAGGTAGTAATATTAAATTTGTTAATCAAATATAAATGAAATCGGCATGTCAATTTTTCCGCTCAAAATACGTCGCCCTTCCAACCAAGATCTGGTTTCTGCGTAATTCAAGCCAGAAGGTATTTTTCCCTGAACGGGAGCGTGGAGTTTCATTTTCAGTAACGGTCTTCCGATTTTTTTGTTTGTGTAGGGATACGAAGGATACACGTGTTTTTCAAACGGTGGCAATGTTATCGAATCATCCATCTCTGTAATGTACCATCGATAGGAGAAACGATAACCATAGGAGAGTCGACCATTGTACCCGCCGTCACTAAACAGCGTAACAAAATATTCTTTCCGAGAAAACTCTGCCGACGATATGATAAGCAAACGGTCGGGGTCGCCGGTATCGGTCCATGGTTGTCCATCGCATCTGAAATTCAATACATTATTGCCGCGATTAAGAGCGGACATGAATAGTCGGTTTGGTGTTGGAAACTCGACGAGTGGTTTTAACCATAGTCTGCGTAGCGATAGCCAGTTAAGACTGAAATTATGTTCCATGATTTTTTCCTGCAACTCGCCCGACATGATGCGTCTCAGTCTGTTATTTCGAACAACAAACCCACCAACAAATTGGACGAGAATTTCCCACTGCAAAGCCTGTGGCAAAGCTCTGAATACCTGGTCTGCTTGATTATTATAATGTCTGTACATGATACTAATCATCCCATTTTTCTTGTGTTCTCCACAAAATTTCCCGCTTGTTTTTCTTTCTTTGTGAAAAGTTGCAAGTTTGGTGCAACCTTTTTCGTGACACGTTTTCGACATTGTGATGTGTTTTCTTTGGTTTGTTGTTTGTGTTTAATACAAAAAATCAATTTTTTCTCTCATTCATAAAAAAATATTTTAATTAAATTTTTAAAATGAAAATTCAGTCTTACTTAGTAATCATAATCCTCTTCCTCAAACTCATCATCGTCCTCATCATCCGAAGAGACACAATCTGCCCAGCTTAGGAGTTTTTTCTCAACCACGATTTTTGGTGCTGCATGAATAGGTGCCTGAATTGGAACAGGAGTACGAAGAATACTCGCATAACTGGGAAGAGAAGGAGGAGTAGGTGCAGTCGTCACCGGCTTATCCTCGACTTCCGTCTCGACGCACAGCACTCCGAAATAGGAGGCGGATCTTGAATCGCGCAAATTGCTGCTTCGTCGCTCTTTGTATTCTCTCCTTTTCTGGTTCTTCTCGTCAATCTTACCTTGTGGGCAATACTTTGGGGTATGTCCGAGAGCAGTGCACTTGAAACAAGACTGGCTCAGCAGCAAAGGGCAAACCACCTTGTTTCTCTCGTTGCGAATGTTGTGTGCTGTATAAACAGACTCATCTTTGCCTGCATCCTTGCAGACCTTGCAAAAGGAAGTTCTCTTGGACTTGGAATACTTCAGGTTGGCTGACATTATTATAGTGTTTGTTTGCGAATATGACGTGTAGACTACTCGCAAACCTTTGAATCAATTTTTTCTCTCGTTTTCAAGAACAACTCCTAAAATCAAGGTGGGATTGAATATTTTTTACTGGATGGTAAAGGTGTCGTTTCGAAACAATGTTGGTTAAATTCCAATGATATTGGAAAACGATATTCCCGAGTTCTAGCGGAAATGTGACGGTTCCTTTAAGGTAGTGGGTAATAGTAGGGAAAAGAGCTTCGATAAAGAAGAGTGTTTTTTTTCTCTTTACAAATTTCCCAATTTCATGTAATACTTTTTGGGATACTCGACACGCACACATCATTCCTCGATAAAAGGTGTAATTTTCTTTTCCGGTCGCTTCTAAAACGCTTCCCCACCATTTCCAGGTATGGTTCTTTGGTTCTTCTGCTTTGGTTGTAACTTGATTACAGATAAGATCACTTTCGGGGAATTGTTCATCAAGATCCATGAGAGTTTGGTCACTGTAAAAGAAGACATCTTCTTCCAGAAACCATACATGTGTAAAGTTCATAAAATCACAAGAAGAAAAATATAACGCCTTGTCCCAGGCACATTCGGGTTTTTTCATAGTAACGCTAGATTTCGTATAACCTGCATTTCTACAAACCGAATCCTCGACCTGTAGAATGTGAATGTTTGGGTATTTTCCAAACTCGGTAGTTTTGTAATCTACCGAGTTGTCGTCAATAACAACATATACGGTATAAATATGACTAAAAGTATCAAGAAAATCAAACCATACTTTATGTGGGAATCGGCATAAAAGTATAACCGCGATTCGGCTCAAGGAGGGTTTTCTTCTATAGTTACTGGTTATAGTCCATTTGCTTTCAAACATTTGATCACTTTGATAATGCATAAAAACGTTTCCTCTGAAGGTATTCCAAGGAAGAACGTGCGGATAAACAAATTTCTGGTCGAGATTTTCAATATTGATATGGAATCCCGACGAGATGTCAACCTCAATTTCTCCATGCAATGGAATGTTCGTATTCACACTCGGATGATACGACGGGAAAGGAATTGTTAAATTATGAGACGTATCCCAAATACCGTTTATTCTTGAAGAAATGACTATACTTTTTTCCGAAGGACGTGGATTGAAGTGAAATAAAACATTATCACTTCCGTCAAGAAGATTAAAAGCGCCTTTTCGGTCAGAATTAGTTTTAATGTACCATTTTGAATTTGAGTTCATTTGGATTTACGAAAATTCCCTTTAAATATATTGGAGTCATAGATCATGGTATCATTCAGGAAATATTTTCCTTTACTTGTGCAAATTTCTTTACCGATATTATCGACATCGGGTCTATTTTTGAATAAAGGATGTAAACCAAACAGATTGCAGTGAACTAAATCGCCTTTTGTAATAGAATGAACACATTTCGAACAAATTGTATAAGAATGGGTTTGGACAATAAAGAAAAAAAGAAAGAAATTCATTGATGAATTACACATATATTTCGATTTTTCAAAACTGCCGCAAAAATTAAATGAATTTTATAAAAAATTGATATAAAGGATTTTACAGTACTAGTATATCATAAAGTTTAAAGTTTCTTATTCAAACCAAACTCTTCGAACCCAAAATGTCTTCTTCAATTGTGCTCTCAACCGAAAAATGGTCTCCTTCCGCCCTCAGATATATGCAGCCCAAGGTCAACGACCGAGGTGGCAAATCAATTACAATTATTAGCACTCAAACAAACCGAAGTTTGTATGTGACTCTTCCAATGCTTCTGTCATGGGGCATTAGTGATTATACGGACGAGAAGACTGGCGAATCTGACGGTAAATATACGATTTCGATTCAGTTTCCCCGAGATCAAGAACGTCGTCCGGACACTGATCTAGCTCTTCAAAAGATGAAGGATTTCGAGGAACAAATCCTGACAGATGCTGTAAAGCATTCTGAAGCGTGGTTTGGTAAGAAGCAGTCCAGAGAAATCGTAGAGTACGGTTACTTTTCGTTTCTGAAGCACAGTAAAAACAAGGATACCAAGGAAGTTGACAGTACCAAGGCGCCGTCGATTCGTCCCAAGGTTCCTAATTATGACGGCAAGTGGAAGGTGGAAATTTACGACACTCAGTCGAATCTACTCTTTCCATCTGCAAATGAAAATGCAACACCAATGGAGTTTGTTCCGAAGAGAAGTAATGTAATTTGCATGCTTCAATGCGGTGGCATCTGGGTAGGTGGTAAGGGTTGGGGGCTCACTTGGAAACTAGCTCAGTGTGTGGTTAAGCCTCAAGAGATGGAGTCTGTGTTTGGAAAGTGCAATATCATGATTTCGGATGAGGCTTCCGCAGAGATCAACAAGGACTTGGATGAGACGAAATATCCCGAGGTAGTGGAAGAAAGCGGCTCATCATATGTAGAAGATAGTGATGACGACCAGCCTAGGACTAAAGCTGCGCCTGTGCCTGTGCCTGCTCCAGTTCCTGTGCCTGCTCCAGTTCCTGTAGTTGTTGCAGAAGTTGCACCAGTAGTCGCGCCAACAAGCGAAGATGGGGAAGGAGAAAAGAAGAAGAAGAAGATGGTCGTTAAGAAATCCAAGGCATAGACATTTTGTTAAATTAAAAACATTAATTAAGTATTTAAATTAAAAAGCAATCTTTTTTTCCAGCACAACAATCGGCATATTTTTCTGATATTTAGCTAGCGGCAATTCAAAACATTCTTCTTTCGAACACCCTAACCATTTCAACTCTTTAAATTTTTCAAATATCATAGGTAACCGAAGTTCCCCGTAAACACGCTGAGCATTCCAAACTAGAGCATCTTTTCCTACAGGACAACTCCAGATAAGTACACCATTATTCGACAGATTTTTATGTATACTTTCCATTAACTTCAAATCTCCTTCAGGATCTAAATGTTCGCCATAGCAACCTAAACCGCAGTGCTGGATTGTAGAATACGAAACAATACAATCGTATTCCATGCACGTTGTTTCAAATGTTTCTGCGTCCACACAAGACAAGTTAGGAAAAGTAGTGATGGGGACATTGTATTCTACAGTGGTTACTTTATTTCCTAAATTTAATAAAATAGCCTCTAACCATGGAGTTGTCGAGCCAACAACCGCAACTTTTTTGTTTCGAATCTCGTATTCTTGAAAAGCATGTAATAACAATGTACATGCATTTTTCCCATAAGGGCTGTGTCCGTTCCCCATGACAATATTGGAAATACTGTTATCCTTGAGATATGTTTCAATGAGTGGGTTCGTCCAATTAAGAAATTTGGAATAATTTTTATCTAAATACCAATCCAATACAGGTATGGTTCCTTCTAAAGTAAAACGCGCAATTAATTCATCTGGGATTGTTTTACACGGAGTTAAATATAAAGACATATAATTTCCTTATATTTAGTTTTTTACGTCCTTTTTTTGACGCATTTGAATAATCCATTTTTTCGGGTTTGTGACTTGGGCATTTTCTTGCGAACGAATCCTTTTCCACATTTCTTTACGCATTTGTTGGTATAAGGGTTCAATGTTTTTTTTTTCAGTTTACATTTATCAGCAAAGTTATCAATGTCAACAACATGTTCTACATCTTCCAAATGCCTGACTAAAGAAGCAGATAATTTGTTTGGTGCAGTACATCTTAGTTTATGTCTGGCGCATAATTTTGCAAATGATTCTTGAAATTCGCATGGCGAAAAGGCTCTATGTTTCAAGTCTGGATTTGACATTTGCTCTCCTAAAACATAACATTCTTTGAAAAAAGCTATTGGAATGCCCCCATCACCAAAGAGCTTGTTGTTGCCAAGATCGTGAAATTTTTCCATGAGTTCAACCAATTCCTTGAAAACAAGTCCAATGCTAAACATGTCGAACGTCTCGGCTGCTTTCATGATAAATGCGTCGTAATCCATCCCGTGTCTGAAAACCGAACAGTCTTTTTTTTGAAGGAAATCCTCCTTGTTTGTGCATTTTGTTTCTACTGGATAATTAAACCATGAAGTGCCTTCGAGATTTTGATTCTTACTGGAAATCGAAACGAACTCTGACATGGGTTTCACTTTTCCGAAATCGATAAATTTAAGACTTCCAGTTTGTACATTATACACAATGTTTCCGAGTTTCAAGTCATGATGCATAATTTTATGTGTTGCTAAAAAACACGCAGCGTCGATTATTTTACCCCAACTACAAACAAATAATGTGAAGTCAACCACGGACATGTTCGGAAGAAGGGCAAAGACATCTTCTAGTGCAACACCTCCGTCTTCTAAAATAAGCAATCTAAGTTCGGAATCTCTCAGTTTTTTGTTCCCGCACTGAGAGAAAAATTCACGAAAAGCAGAATTATCATTAGGTTTACAGATATGTGGCTTTGGTATCAAATACGTTTCAATTCCTGGAATATTCAACGCGGTATTATAAACAGCGAGTTCTTTCTGAGCATGTCTCTTGGTCATTAATTTAGAAACTTTATTTGTATAATCCATCGAAGGACTGTTTTCGCAGGTGAGAGAAGGCCGCGAAACGCAACCATAAGTCCCTTCACCAATAAGTTGTGGATTCGCTGGTGCCATTTCTTTATAATATACGTCTAAAAATATTATCTCCGGACTCTCATCAAGTCAACGTACGACGGATTCGCCGAACCTCCATTTGTAATGTCATTGTAATTACGGACATATGCTTGCTGTTTCTTAAAACGCGTATAGTCTGATGAATCTGGAACGAACTTTACATTCGTATAAGAACCCGGAATGTTTGTCGTATCGCAGTTGGATATGAGAGAACCAAACCGACGTCCTTTACCGGGTTTCATTGCGTCGCTGGGACTTGATCCACCACAAACATAATTTTTTCTGGACAAAAAATCCCCCGAGTTATTTACTAATCGAAAAGGCGTTTGTTTCGCGCTGACACCATTAATGATGCCCTGTGAAAATTGCGTATTCCATCCTCTTCGCAAAACACTTCGCATAACTGTAATGTTTCCGTCTTTGTAGTTTAAAGAGTTTTGTGGTCCTGAATATCCTGTAAAGGGTCCTCCTAAATTAGATGTACTCATGAATCAGATTAAATATATAATCATAACAGATAATACTTTAATGGAACCTTCTAAAATAGACGAAACCTACCAAATCACGTTGGATTGTTTGATGAACCGAAGCGCGTATAAAAAATACGTGAAAACCACGGAATCAGATACAAATGACAAGCAAGCGAAACTGTACGAATCTTTGAAAACGTCTCGTGCTTTATTATGCATGAAATTCCAGAATTTAATCAAAACGCCGAGCGATAATCTTAAAATTCAGCATTTATTTGAGCAGTTTGTGGAAGCGTTGTTACAGGAAAAGGAACGTGGTGCTGAAGAGGAGGAGGAAGAGGAGGAAGTAGTTGAAGAAGAAGAAACGTTGTTTGCTCACGTCCCCGAGCACTCGCCAACCGAAATAGAATATTGGAAGATGCAACAGGTATTTAAAATTCCTCCTGCTTGAAAGAATCTTTTAACCGAGGAAAGAATACTTTCTCTCAATAAAGAAAATGAGCACGGTAAAAATAAAAAGTAAATCCAAGAATAAAACGAAATCTGTTCGATTCAAACAAGAGAAATGCAGTCCTTATTCGAAAGGAAGGTCGATTGCACCAAACTCATGTTTTACCAAGGGAACCATTCTCGATTTGAAAACGACATATAATAAATACAATACTGACAAGATTCGTTCGAATGATCCGAGAGAAGTTCACCAGATGATCCAGAAACGAATGCCTCAATGTCAAAAAGAATCGTGCTGGGTCCAGCACGTCGAAAAGGATTCTGTAAAGAATAAACTACTTTCTCTTCTGTTCGCTCCCGCTCAACCTCATGAATGGAAGAAAAACCCAAGTGCGTGGCTTTCGAACTATGACATTTTAGGAGTCTTGAATCAATACGAAAAAACATATTCTCATTTTACGTTTATTGGCCCTTCGGCAATCGATTATGATTATAAAAAAACGGAAGAAGCCATGAGATGTGTATGTCCTAATTTATGCAATTTTAATTTACAAGATCAATTCACGAAAGGCAAACGGAAAATTGGAGTGGTGTTTAATTTGGACAAGCATAATGAAGGCGGTTCGCATTGGGTTTCTCTTTTCATTGATTTGGATGCACAATTCATTTTTTATTTTGACAGCACTGCCGAGCCTATTCCTCCGCAAATTAAAAAGTTTGTACAAAATGTTAAATACCAAGGCGAGGCCATGACGCCTAAATATAAACTGGCCTATTATGAAAATAAAAAAATGGAGCATCAGTTACAGAATAATGAGTGTGGAATGTATTCTTTGTTTTTTATCATTACCTTGCTCATAAAAGAAAAAGACGGAGAGAAATTAACTACACAAGATGCCATTGAACTATTTTTAGGAAAGAAAGGAAGAATCACGGATAAAAAAATGAACAGTTTGAGAGACGATTATTTCAATGAATGAATGAGTGACATTAAAACTCACTCAAGAATGTAATTCCTTTCGATAATCCGTAAAATACTAGACCGAATAAGCTGCTTTTGAGTAAAAGACCGTAAACGTTGAAATTGCCATCCGAGTTGTAAATCTCAAGAAAGGCCAATCGCGTAAAAATATACGACGAAACAATTGGCATGTGGAATATGAAAAACAAAATGGCCACTAGAATGGGAAGCTGTCCTTGCTCAATGAGAGAATCCATTCGAGATTGTTTCTGTTTTGATTGCTCATGACCTTCTATTTTTCTCTCGGTTGCCTCGTCGTATTGCTTCAAATATTCGGTTGTTCTCTTCCTCACATCATTCGGTAAAGGAGGAATGTAATTAGATTGTATTGTTTCATCATGTGTATATTGTACAGAAGTCATGGGAATATCGCGACTAGGTAGATGCTGCTGCGGAAGCTGCCGGAGGTCATTCGTATTATATGATGAATTCGTTGGGGGATAACTAATCACATTCGTCTGCCCACTGTCGCTGTAAGATGGAGTTGGGATGGAAGGAGGAGGATGACCGTATGGATTCGGATGGGAATCGATCGGCGCATATGTGGTCGTGTTGGTTGCTCTAGGCCTGTTTTGTTGTTGCGGAGGTGGTGGACCATTATGTTGCTGGTATTGTTGTGATGAGTGGATAGTCACATTTTCAGGAAGATCCATAATTTTTGTAGTGTCTGACATCTTTGTATAAAATATATGAATTATCTAAAGATGTACGAAAGAACGAACTTTTATTTTCCCCCCAACATGGATAACAGGGGGTTTGATTGAGTCCCTTTTTTCTGATCTTCCTTTACTATCTTTGCCGCGCCATCATCTATTTCCACGATTCTTTTTTTGGGATCACATTTTACTGGAATCAAATCGTATTTATAACAATATTCACCGAATTGGTACGTTTTACCGTCGATTTCACTGATTACAGGACCATTGAACGATAGACACGAACGGTCTTTGCACGCTTTTCTAAATAAGGTCGCCAAGCCCAAGCCTAGTAAAATGGAAATTAAATATCTCCCAAACCCCGATGCTAATAACCGATTTAAATGCATGCTATAGTTTGAGCGGACATTTTAATTGGATTGTATCGGTATTCTTTCAACGTTTGTTGGACAAGACGCTACTTTTTGCTCTTTGAATTGGAAACAATTATTGGCCTTGTCTTTATACTGTATGTAGTCGACATTGTCAGGTGATGGGTACACCATAATCTTTTTGTTTTCTGGCTCGTAAATGTATACCGCGAATATCCCCAAAGCAAAACTGACGAGAAAAATCGGAACACTGATATATTTCAATTTGAAGTTCATGTTATATCTTGTCCGGATAAAAGATTTTTGGTTTAATACAACTCATGAATGGGGATATTTTTAAATTTTGAAGCCATTCTTGAAAACCCACTGTAAGAAGCAATATATATCTCTTCCGAGTTCGACAGTAAATAAAACTCTTTCAATGTGTTTAAAACTTGTAGTTCTGTTGTGTTTATGAAACTAGTATGACCTATATCAAAATCGGTTATTAAGATATTTTCATACTTGGACTTAAGTTTCAATTTATAATTATTGTTGTCGCACAAAAACAAGATTGTTTTGTTGTCCTGATTTTTTTCAATAAACTCGAATATATTTGCCTCGTGGAATGTACGACTGTCTTCTTTACAGCATACGAACCTTTTATCTGTTTCTAAATGTTTATCTCCCATGCGTAAATGAAGCGAAATATATTTTTCATTTTTAAGAATCATGTGGCGTTTCACTTCATCTGTAAAATAAAACACATCTTGAAGAGGAATGGTTATAGCATCGAAAGAAAAGGAGTCGTAAAAGGCAAAAGGAGTCACAACGTAGTAATCCGTATTATTAATGTTTGCAATGTCAGATGGTTGCTGGATAATGTGGTATTTGCTTTTCAGTATTGTTTCCGGCGTTATATACATTTTTGGGTGGCACAGTTTCAGATATTTTTCAGCTGGAATATTGTTGATCAAATAATGTATTTTGATTTTTTGATCAATACAGATATTCAACAAGTGCACGAAAAATTTTGTTAAATCGCCGATTCCACCTGACCCCAAACGGAAATCATATACAATTTTCCTTTCCAAAGTATCGTATATCTTTAAATAACTCTCCATACTTCAGTACACAAATTATTTATATACCGTTTTCTTTATTTAGAGTTTTTTGTATAATGTTTATGTATATTAATGGCAGTTTTCGACTTTAGTGTTCTTTGGGAACGTATACGGCCAAAAAATGTTGAGAATAAAATTACCACATATTCCATTGGAAATATACCAATGATCACTGCAGGATTTGTCGGACTAACCCTCATTACCATCGGGATATTGGTACCCCTTTCTGGATCAAAAGAGGATGAGAAGAAGGAAATGGCAGAAGAAGAGAAAGAGGAAGCTGCAGCTGCAAAAGAAGAAGAGGAAGCCAAAGAAGAAGAAGAGAAAGAAGAAGAAGAAGCCGCGGAAAAAGAAGCAGAAGAAGAAGCTGCCGCAAAAGAAGCAGAAGAAGAAGAAGAAGAAGCTGCCGCAAAAGAAGCAGAAGAAGCCTCTGAAGAAATTGAAAAGAAAGAAGGTGGGAAGAAAAGGCGAAAGAAAACGAAAAGAAAGAGGAGTGCAAAAAGAAGAAAACGCAGTTCCTTAAAAAAAGCACACAAAAAGAAAAAATAATACAAAACAGACAGACAAGTTTCAGAAATCGTTTTGTATTATTTACAATGGCAAAAACCACATACCAATCACTAAAATTCGCCCACCATCATTCAGAAGAAGAGGAATTATTGACAAGAAGAATTTTCCCTTACCTAATCGAATAAAAAGACAATCAATTCACAATAAAATGGCTGAAGGTTATCATCCAAACCGTTCTCAAGTCGGTGGAAACACGCTGATGGATTTTTTGAGGGCTGAAGTAACAGAAAATATTTTGGAAGTTCCAGGAATAGGTCGTGCAAGTAAAATTGCGCTAGAGAGTGCGGGTGTATTTACAACGTATCAACTCATCGGGATGTATCTTAGTTTCAAGGCTCCAGGTGTTTCCCCAGTGGAGCACGCTGACCGTTTCTGGTTCTGGTTGAAATCAATTGGAACGGCAAACGGATCCCGAGGAGGAGTTGTGCGTTGTATCGCGGAAAAGGTTAATATTCTTCTACCAAACACATATTGCAGCGAGGCGTACGAAGAATGATTTTTGAATTTTAATGCTTTAATCTAACCTTTTTTTTACCAATAACAGCCATTTTCTATTCTAGTTTGGTTTAAAATTTGTTCGGTTGCATTAGGTCGGATAAATTTACTGCCATTTTTATCTACTAATTCTTTCCAGAAAGGTAAGTTTACCCATCGGTTCCCCATTACTCCGAATAATAATTGCAGCCCACCTCCTACATAAATAGCAGATTTGTTCATCTTAGTAAATATAAAATCACATAATGGATGTCCGTAACCTCCACATCCCACCAGCGCAATATCGAAATCTAATTTTTCGATATCTTTACACATAAGTTCAAACGTCTCGATCCAGTTTTTGTGGATTTTGTTGGAACCCGACGTTTGGTAACTTTTGTAAAAGACAAACTCCTGACCATCCAAGAAGATTTTTTTGTTCGGATCTTTGTACATTTGGAACCCTGCATTGATTTGGAGCTGAAAGGATTCTGTAAATGGGTTAATAATCAACACTTTTTTACCAAACAAACTGTGACTCCACGGTATCAGGTTTGATTCAATACAGTAAAATGGTTCTAAAACCGTGGTGGTAACACACTGTAAATCGTATTTTCTTATAAAGTATTCCTGATATTGTGATAATCCACACATATCTCCATCCCACTTTGCTAAAGCCGTGGAATGCTTCAGACTGGTTTCGTATTTGATAGAATATTCTCGTATTTGCTGATAATCTTCACATAAAATCCCCGCGTTATTTTGTAATGTTCGAAGAAGTCTGTCGTCAATATTCAGGTTATGCGCTGTTAAATAAGTAACGATGGTTTCCGCACCTATTCCGAGTCTTGTGATTAGAAATGGCTCGTTTTTTTCGAGTTTCTGGATTAGAAAATGATTGGATTGTTCCAAGTCCATGTTTTGGTAATTTCCTATTTTGTTTTTATATCATTTTATATTCGGTTTTCATTTATTCGGTCTTCAGGATAAGTAATGCATAGACAACGGAGAAAGACTAGCATCAGAAACCCGGAAATACACCAAAAACTTATAATCAATACAGCGTAGATAGACATTACCCTATAATCATATTATATTTTACAGGAAAAAATACATTATTATTTAAAATTTAAACAAATCTCTCTAACCGTCGCTAAAATTATACATGCTGTCGTTTTTAAACATGACAGGTTCTGTTCGATCAATCTCCCTTACCATAAATTTATAATTCTCTGGATTTCTCTCGTCATCTTCGTAGAACAGGTTGAGTCTCAGTGGATTTTTCTTGTTCATCCCCGCAGACAAGTTCTTCAGTAGTTCGGTCTTGCGCCACACCGTTCGATTATATTTGGGTGCCTTTCTACCAGTTTCTTTCAAGTAGCAGAACTTGAGAAAGTCAGCAGTCGTGTACATCCCATCGTCCTCCCACGAATAATCCGCAACTTCCACCAGATGATGTAATGTCGCGTTGTTTTTATGCTGCGTGTAAATCATCTGTTTCCGTAGACGTAATCGTTCGTTGATCAAGTCAACTTTTTTCAGTTTTAATTTCGAGATAACTGGTTCTGGTATTTCTTCCCAACTATCGTATACCTCAGGTGTTTTCATGAACACCCGAAAAGAGTTTTGACATCTACCATTCAATGTAAGAGCGAGCATCTTGTTTGTCCTGTCTATCAGTTCTTTCGAGTCAATTAGACCTGCGCTGTAAAGTGCACAGTTCTCATTCCCGTAAAGGACAATGTCTGTGCCTTTATTGTACTCGGTTTCATAATAAACCACTCTTTCTTGGTCTTGTATTTGTGTACTCGCGCTGCATGAGAGAGAACGGCAAGTGTGAAACCAGGACAAGTACGGATGACATTTCCATTCCGTGCTTCTTCCTGACATCTGACAAATGACAATCAGTACAGGAACAACAGAATCTAGGTTACTCCAGAATGCGCTATCATCCCAGTTCACAGATCCGTGTTTACTGCTCACAAATAGAACGTTTAGACCACCAGCGGCTTTAATTTCGATATTGTTCGCGATATACCACTCTCTCGCAAACTCTTCTACTACATGAACATTATTCTCGAATAGTTTGAAATCTTGTTCTCCTTCTTTTTTTCCAGACAAGCGTAATATGCCAACATGTTGTTTTTTCATGGGGTTATACGTGTCTTTCAGGAGGTTCGCGATACATTCTTTTCCCTGGTCGGTTAGAACCATTTTTCCCGATGGTGGGAACTCTACGAACGGCGTTGCTTGGACTATTTTTTTGTTTTCGATGTACTGGTTGATTCCATAGTACGCGGTTGGTGGGACGAAAGGTGGTAACACACGAAACCCGTTTTTATCGTCATCTAGAAAGTCGGTTCTGACAACGTCGATTGTCGCACTGTAGAGGATGAATTTTACGTTGTCCTCGTCTTTCAATTTGAAGTAAACACCACTCAGAATCTGATTGTTTTTGCACCCATAATCCAGCTCGTCCAAATGAATCAGCACCTCCTGACCGGCATTCGACAAGAACATGACTATATCTATGCACGAGTCGGCAGTTTTTTTATTATAAGTTAAGAGAACAAGAATACCATATTTTTTTAATTCGTCGTGTTGTAATTTTTCAGATTTTCGGTTCAGCGATGAAACGAAAATATGCACACAAGTTGGTTTCAGTAAAGAAGCGATTTCAGGAAAAGAACGTTTACCAGATTTAACCGGCGCATGTACTACCTTGAACTTGGCTTCTTCTTCTGAAGAAAGAATGTCTGAAGTGTACTTTACCTGTTCGGGTCTTATGTTTCGGAATTGTTCTAGCGTCCAAGGGTGAGATAGTGGGTCCATTTTAAGTGATTGCTATTGGTAGTATGCACCTGAGTTCCTACGACTCGAAAACTGTCAATTTTTTCTGTACGTTGATGTGAGGTAATTGCCATCAAAGTGGAATTATTGACAAAAAGAAATCAAAGGTTTTAAGCTTCTATAAACTTCATGGACATTATCATCTCCACTTCCAAAGTCATCCCGACATCAACCGAACAAGTCGAGAGCTTCTCTGCTTGGGCAACAGGTAAGTACCAGACATACAAAGAGTACATGAATCCTACGCAAAAAGAGGAAATCAGTAAACGCATCCGGTCAAACATTTTCACAGTCGAGATGAAATCTATGTGGAGAGATACCGAACCCTACGTGGGTATGAAGACCCCTGATATTCATATAGGTCGTCTTCTTGTGTACAGAAAAAGACTCGAAGAAAAACTCAAGTTTATGAGAGAAAAACTGGGAAAGTTGGCGTTCCCTGTCGAGGCAGCGAGCATACGGGAACACCAGAGAGTCGAATCTTCTCGCCGGAGATTGGAGCGACAAGCTCCTGTAGCAGTAGTTTCTATGTGGTTGCCTGAACACCAAGGTCAGGGACTTATACCAAAGGTCTTTAAACAGCTCACGGAAGAAGAAGCCAAAGCAAAGATGGAAGAAGCTTGCGCGATCTGCATGAACCATCATTCGATGGTTCATACGTGTTTGGTCAACTGTGGTCACCGTTTTGGCGCGGCATGCTTCAAGAAATGGAGCGATAAACACGCAAACTGTCCACTATGTAGAACATGGTGCACAGAAATTACAGAATATATACAATGATTTTAATTTAATAATAAACAATCCGACCTTTTTTCATGCAGTTTTTTTTAAATTTTCATCATGTTCGAGCTGCTCTATTTTTTCTGCTAATTGTTCGTTTTCTTTCTTTAATGTTATTAATTCTTTTTTAATCGTTTGAACTTCATTAATCAAAAGAGGTATAAGTTCAATATAAGAGACACTTTGGAGCATTTCCTCATCTTTTTCACCTTTCACTAACTCGGGGTATACTTCAGCAAGTTCATGAGCTATCACTCCAAAATGCGGAGTATTGTCGTCACTGGTATACTTAACCACTCTTATATCATCCACGGTATGTGTCTTATTCAAAGTTTCAACGTTATGTTTTAGTCGATAATCACTGTATGCTAAGAATACCGTTGCTCGCATTTGTGACTTCGCCGTTCCATAGCTTCTAGCTGCTGCTATATAACTGGTGTTCAATATTTGTATATCACAAGGACTATTTGAAACGGGTCCAAATAAATACGTTTGATTAAATCGAGCATCTTCCTCAAATCCTGGCCCAGCGGCTTGATGAATATATAGGTCTCCTAAAGATGTATAAAATTGTACCAGACTTGCTTCGGCTTCGTCCTTTATATTTAAAGTGAACTTGGACCGTCCATTCAACCCGGAAAATCTCGATGATAACGTACCTTCAGGGAATGTTACGTAGGCGTAGATGCGAAGAGATTGAAATACAATACCTCCAGTACTATTTAAAGAAATTAAAAAATTGCAATAATCGGGGGTGGCTTTATAAAACGCTGTACTCGTTGGAGTATAAGTTACGATACTAGTAGTTACACTTTGGTTTGAGCAATCCCAGGTACCATATTCACTTTTCATGAAACGAGTATCTGGGGTTGCGTCTAACTCGGTGTTCCATAAATGAATATCTTTATGTATTCCGTAATTAACATTTGTTTTTGTTATTGTAAAATTAAGTGGAGTAGGAAAAGTAGTGGTTCTATTGGATATATCAACTGAAGCAGTTGGATTGGACATATATAGTTTCTAAATTTATTTATTTGTCTAAAATATCGATAACATTCAACGGTGAATTCGCAAGTCAGTCTAATTTTTTGATTGTATTACACACCGCTGGAAGAATTGTTTGATTTTGGTAGGATCAATTCCGACCACAATATCATCCGGGATGTAATGTGTGTTTCCTTCATAATAAGCTAAAATTACGGGAATACCATTGACAACTTTTTTAGATCGCAGAAACCCGTAAATATCTACCGCGTCATCAATGTCAACTTCGATGGTTGAGATATTATCAGGCATCATTTCAAAATATTGATTCAATAGCCCTTCAATATTTTTACAAGGCCCACACCATTTAGCACCAAATTTGATGATGAGAACACCCTTGTTTTTTTCAAGTAATTTGCCTAGGTCGACGCGTGTAATCAAAGGGTCGTTGATTTTCATGCTATACGTGATAATAGAATCTTCCGTTTAAATCCCTCTCATCATTTTCTATATATTTTCTATAAGAATGAATCACAATTTGGACATTTCTACATATTCGTTTGCTGACATACTTAAATTATTTACACTTGATGAAAATAATGTTACCTCGGACCATTTAAAAAAAGCGAAAAAGAAAGTATTGTATATGCATCCGGACAAGTCAAATTTGCCCAAGGAATATTTCTTGTTTTACAAAAAGGCACTTGATATCGTGGTCCGGGTCTATGAAATGAATGATAAAGTAAATCAAACTGTTCCGAATAATCAAGAAATCGTGTATATTCCAGAAAAAACACACATTGCTACTAACCAGATTGAAACAACCATGAAAAGTATGAGTTCTTCTCAATTCAATACCAAATTCAACCATTTATTCGAAACCCACAGCAATACGAGAGAAAAGGATAAAAACAAAAACGAATGGTTCAAGAATAACGAATATATGCCTCCAATAACCCAGATACAGAATAAATCAGAAATGGACGCAGCATTCGAAACATATAAAGAAAAGCAAAGAGCAGACATGGTGAAATATACGGGGGTAGTACCGATTTGTTTAAACGGAGGATCTTCTGGATTTTATGACGAGGAAGAAGAAGACAATGCAAGCTATATCTGTGCGGATCTTTTCAGTAAACTAAAATTCGACGACTTGAGAAAAGTACACAAGGATCAAACAGTATTCAGTGTCAGCGAGAAAGAATTTCAACATGTGAAACAATTTAATTCAGTGGACCATTATGTTACGGCGAGAGAAAAAGAGACTCTTGCACCTATGCAGAAAAGTCAGGCGGAACAACATTTCAATGACGAACGCTTACTAAACGAACAACTCATGAGGAAAAAACAATTCAAAAGTCAAGTCGAAAGCGAACAAGCACATAAAAGAAGTCAGGCAATGCTGTCTAATTTTCTGAGGATCGGTTGAATTCTTTTCATATTCCATGGACATGTCTTATATAAAACGGCGTTTCGTAACAAGGTTCGCCACCTTGGATTTCGTGGTTTGGTAATGTAAATGGTAATAATTTGGTTTTTTGAACACTATAAGAAAATCCGATTTGGTCTTGCGTAGTGTATTGTAATGTTTGTAAATACCACAGATTTAAAAATTGGGCGACTTGTTTGTTTTTATTTAAAAAAGCTACAAAACAAGTAATCCAAACGCCAAAGTGTTCGCTTGATTTCTCTGGGCATTTTTGAAAAAAAGTTTCGTCGTATCCATCCTTTATATATTCGTCATATTGGGCTTGTACATGTTGTACGGGCTGTACTTGGTTGTTCCAAAAAGTTGAACTATATCTCTCGTCAAAAGATCCCTTCACTTCATTTTCCAAATTACCAAAACGATATTCATGGTGCCATCCAAGTATTTTATGGTCGTATATGCGGTTTAATATATATTCGCTGATACCAGGATACGTTAATTCTATTGTTCCATCTAGCCACACAATGACATCGTATTTGAATAATATGGGGATAGCTTTAAAATTCTGCTTGTAAAATTTCGCAATATTAAAGGTATGTGTATTGTTATATAATGAATTGATTTGTGTGCTTCTCTCGAAATCTGACTTGTACATGTAATGGTAAGGAGTAGTTTCTATTGTCCAACCGTTTGATTGTATATTTGGATTGTCTGTAAAACAAATAAAATCACTAGCAACAGTTTGTCTCTCGTATTTTTTACAGGTGGCCTCATATGACCCGTAAATTGCAGTGATGTAACAAATCTTAGTCATATGCAATGTCCCCGGCAATACTTATATATTTTTTCGCGACATTGTTGTATTGTCTCAACAACTCTTTTTCATTTGAATCACTAATCTGAATTCTTTGGTCTGAGAAATGAAAATGAACGCATGTGAACCCATTATAAATTAAAAATGGAAATGAGCCCGATATCGTTTCTTCGTCGTTGCTCGAAATATCTAGCTTCTGAGAGATTTCTCTCATGATATTATGCATAAAACCAATCGTATTAATCGAAAACTTGGTTTGTAAAGGAACCTGACTTAATAAATCTGGTTTTGTATCTTCATGTTCTCTACTGAGAAAAAACTCGTGGCAAATCTTGAAAAAATCGACATTTGTACAGAAGTAAAACCAATCGGTGAGGGAGTGTATTTTCTCACATATGCGTTTCTTCTGAACAATCGGTTTCAGCTCATTGTTGTAAAAGGCGCAAATACCATTATTAATTACATTTGCACTCACAATATACTTGGGGTTTTTCTGTATCATGTAAATATATTTTTGCAGTTGTTTATAAGGAAATGAAACGATGTCATCGTCTATTTTGATAAAAGTGAAATCTTTGTAGACCGAAGACGCGTAATATTTATAGGGTTCTGTCCATTTCCCAACTCTGCACTTGACACAAGAACAATATCGCCCTACTTGTTTCACGCAGGTTGAATTTGTGTTTTCTCCCTGATAAAATTGTTCATGCAGTACGATTTGTGCGTGTTTGGTACTTATATCTTTCAAATATTTATGATCCTCACTGTTTCTGGAAAAGTCCCATAAATGATATTCTACTGTTTTATATTTTTTTAGAATTTGCATGATATATTGTAATTGGATGCTGATATATTTTTCTCTTCCGGCAAAGCAGAAGATTATTACTTTTTGCATAAAAGTTATATGGTCAGAAACGAAAGTATTTAGATTGTTTCTTTCCAGTGTAGAATAAGAACGAATAAGAAACTTAATTTACGGTCTATAAATCAAAAGAAGATATTTGTTTGTAACCTACTTAAATACACACCGCTTTATAGGTCATATAAGAATAAGAAGATGGTTCGTGGTAAATCAACAGTTTCCTCCTCCCCTGCCGAAAAGACTGCTCCCGTCGCCGTTAAGGCGCCTTCCGTAAAGAAGGCCGCCTCTAAGAAATCAGAAAGTGTCGTCGCAGCTCCTGCTCCCGTTGTTGTTGCCGCTCCCGTTGTTGTTGAAACTCCGGTGGCTGAAGACGCAACTGAGTCTTGCGACAAGTCTAGCCTTTCTTCGTCCCTTCTCAGCGAAGTCGAAGAGTTCAACAAGAACTTTGCTGTTTGGCAGGCTACTGCTTCGAGTATGAAGCAGAACATTCGCAACATTAGTAAGCTGTCTGCTCGTCTTTCCAAGAATGCCGAGAAGACAACCAAGCGCCGAAAGAATCCCCAGGGAAACAAGCTTTCGGGCTTCGAAAAGCCGACTCTTATCAGTGATGAACTTGCCCTCTTCTTCGGTAGAGACACTGGATCCCTGATGGCTCGTACCGAGGTGAGCAAGCTCATTCACCAGTACGTTCAGGCCCACTCCCTCCAGAACAAGGAGAACCGTCGCATCATCCACCCTGACGCCAAGCTGAAGAAGCTTCTCGATTCGAAGGATGACCAGCTCACTTACTTTAACCTCCAGAGATACTTGAAGCACCACTTCAAGAAGGAGGCTCCCGCATCGTCTGCTTAAACAAACTAATAACAATAAAAACCTAATAGAGAAGTAAAAAAAAGAGAGAATTCAAAAAATTATAAAAAGTTTAATTTTTTGAATATTATAGTGGAATTATTGACACGTTGTTTTTGGCTTTATCTATAGTGAAAAACAACATGGTAAACGACCAACAAATAATAGGAGGAAGCCGCGGAGGACAAAAAGCATTTAAAGCTGTAAAACAGGTTAAATCTAGAAAACAGTCGGCTCCAAAAAAGGCAAATGTCAAGGAAACAACAAAAAAAAGAAGATATCGACCTGGTGAAAAAGCGCTGCGTGAGATTCGTTTCTACCAGAGAAACACCGACCTTCTTATCAGAAGAATCCCATTTGGAAGATTGGTACGCGAGATTCAGACATATTTCTTTAGAAAAGAATACCGTTGGCAGGCAGAAGCCATCCTTGCATTACAAGAAGCTGCCGAAGCGCATCTAGTTGGGTTGTTTGAGGACGCAAATTTGTGTACGATTCACGCAAAGAGAATCACCTTGATGACAAAAGATATTCAGCTCGCCCGTCGCATCCGGGGTCCTTTACGAGAGTAATCATATTTTTAAACTACATTTTAAATAAAGCCAACCTTTTTTTATAACATGACTTGTTCTGTCAAGACATTCATGTGTCTACCTGATGATAATTGGGGAATTTGTTCCATTTTGTTATCCGTCATAATTTTACGGATTTGCTTTAAAAGACCATCCCATGTCCCTTTGCCGTCTCCTATAGAAAGTGTTTCAACAAAGGCCCAAGTCAAAACTCCATCAAATTTATTTCCAATATATGCGTCAATACTGGTTTGATTATCTTTACATCCACTGAGTAAAATGACCTGACCTGGTGTGTCGAGAGAGCGAGGGTCTATTTTCTCGTTATTTTCTTTATCATGAAAATATTGATATCTGAGATCGAGAATAGAACCGCTATGGCAACTATCAAACATGGCAAACATGGTCACTTTATTTTTCAAGCGTTTCTGTAAAATTTCCTTGAATTCGTCATCTACAATTGCAAGATTATCTACAGATACAATGACTTCGTCTTTCCCGTCATTCTCGTCTGGGCTATATAAATCTGACTGGAAATATCCGTGACCACTAAACGTGAAACAGATATGATCACCTTCTTGTGCATTTTGAACAAGGTTTGTGAACTCGCCTAGAATATTTGCACGAGTTGCCTCGTTATCTAGTAGTAGCTTGATATTTTCATGACGATAATCAAATCTGGACACTAAAAGATCCCTTATTTTATAAACATCATTGACACAGCCTTTCAATTCGTTTTGCGTCCCTGTATAGTTTATTCCTACCAAGACCGCCTTTTTATCGCTCTTCATCCATTTTGATTTAATGGAAAGAAGACATTGTTCACGGTAATTTGCTAAATGTTGACTTTGTGTTCTGACCCAATTTCCGATGCTGACCTGATTTTGTTTCTTTTGTCGGGCCGACATTTTCGCATACATATTTTCCGCATGTTTTCGAATGTTTTCCAGTTGTTTCTGATACCACGATTCGAGTTGTTCAATTTCCGCTTCCATGTATATATAATATCGCGATCATAATTTATTTTGCTGTTCCAGTAAACTGTGATTTCCAGTCTAATGCTACATCGACTGTAGAACGACCGGTAGTTTGATAATTATTTTTATGGACATAGCTCGAGTCTTTCTTTGGAACGAGAGAACGAAAATATTTCGAATTCATTTTTGAAAAAGGTAAGATGACCTCGTCGTTTATCTGAACATAGTCTTGTGTGTCAAAATCCAAATAGAAATTATTAAAGAGCATGAAATTGAAAGACGTTTTATTGTTCATCAACTCTTCCGTTAAACGGGTATACATGAGTTCATTACTTTCGTTTGTAACTAAATTATTCGAAGGGATTTTCAACACACAAACACCAGCTTCATTCTTGATACAATAGGGAGTTGTTTCACATGATCCATCACATAAGGATATCTTATTTAGTTTCATAAGCTCGTCGTCGGTATACGGAGAGAAGGAGAAATGTGATTTGCCGATTTGTTTCAGTTTTTCTAATATGGCTTCGGCTTTATCTTTGGATGACGTTCTTTTTTGATTCACGAAAGTGATGATTTCCTTTCGTACATTTCTTGTTTTCGAAAATGTATTCAAGAGTATCCGGATTTTATTGCGGAATAAGGTGTAGAATTGCTGTTGTAGCCATAATAATTTGTTGTTTTTGTTTTGTGTCGCCGTTGGTTTATTCAAGGCTATATTTTTATCCGAGTCAAACGGATTACTTTGGATTAACTCTTCTAACGTATCTGACTTGTCAATGTCTGATGTTTTCACTTTAGGATTTATTTGGATAAAATTATGACTGCTCGTTACAATACCAATGACATAACCGTCTTCGATAACCTTCATAAGCGGCTTGGAATTGTTATCAATTTTAAGGTCATCTCCAATCTTTTGTATATGGTTTAAAAACTCAATAGTTGATTTGTAATCTTTCCAAATCGAATTATCGTCCATCCATTTTACGGGGTAAAATCTTTTTGTCACGGTTGAAGGAAAACATGGCAGAAAAAATGTACTTTTTCCGTCCATGATTTTTTTCCCGTCAACGATTTCTGTTTCATTATTTTTGGTCCATTTTACAGTAAATCCTATTATTTTCCCTTGATAATTCCAAACAGCTGCTACGATTTGCAACGATTCTGGAAAACTATTCAGTAAAGAAACCGTAGACGTTGCGTTCAAACTTTTTTTGAACGTTATTACTGTGTTTTGTGGCGTGCAGAACTTGTTTATATTTCTCTCAAACATGTCTAATAGTGCCTTCATATTCGGACTTTCATTTTTTGAGAATACTTTCGTTAAGTAGAATGATATATTTTTTGCGTCGACGCGTGTCGCTAATTTCTCCTCTGCACGGATGAGATATAAAGGAGTATATGTATCGTCTTGTTTCAAAAGTATAAATGTTTCTTTACGCGGCTGGAAGATATTATTTATATAAGGGTTGTTTGGACATTGGATTCCAACCTGATTGTTATTTGCAAAATGCTCGACAATAATCATATTATATCCATCACCAAACAACAACTTTCCGCTAATTATTTCCCATAAATATGTTGGTTCTATGACATTATCTTTATCCAGCAAATATGCATGGAAATTTTCCAACGACGCAATGGAAGATTTAAAAAATTTCAACTGTGACTCTTCTGTGGTGTTGATATATTTATATAATTCTGTGTTTTTATAATTATCAATGTTGATATTTCTCTCGGTTATAGGCTGGAAAATAGAAGCGATACTTCCATTGTGAAGAGAAACAAATGCGTCAAGTGTCACCTTTTTTACCAAAACTTCGCGAAAGGCATCAACATCGACTTTTTTTGGTTGGAGTAAACTGTAAATATCTGCCAAACATGCCAAGAAACTGTGTTTATTATTTTTGGTTAGGGTTAATCCAAATCGGAGCAGCACCTTTTCACCACCTGGAACTAATGTATTTGCTGTATACTTACTATTTAAAAATACTTGGATTGCAGGAGGCAACCTCCCCATTCTATCGTCAGAAACAGGGAGATCGATAAGAGTCCTGAGTTTATTTTTATTAATTTCTACTTCAACCTCGTTCGTTTCGCCTTTTTTCTGCACTGGTTCTTTCTGTCCCTTTGCATCTTCTTCTTCGTCTTCGTCTTCATCATCATCATCATCATCATCATCATCATCATCATCATCATCATCATCATCTTCTTCTTCATCTACTACCTTCCCTTTTTTCTTGGATTCCCTTTTTCCCTTTTTTGTAGTTGATGTTTTGGACGTAGCGTAGACATCGGGATTACATTCTGCCTTCATTTTCAATATATTGGGCGCATTTTTCTCCATGCATTGTGGAAAACAAATGGGATTATTTTCTTCGTCCACTATCCTATTTTTTTTGTTCGAGTTCAGAAATCCTACATACAGTTTTCCGTTGCCGTTTATATCGTTTTTCAAAACAAACTCGTCAGGTTTACGTTTCGCTTTGTCTGTAATAATATTTCCACAAATTCCCGATTTTGCCTCTTCTTCCGTAAGCGGCCTCTCTAAATTCGGTTTCGAACACCAATATCTAGGACATATATAATGTAAATATTTACCATCCTCGCCCTTTCGATATTTGACACTTTCATATTGCTGTTTGGGACCATAGTCTTTCGTTTTATCGGAAATGAGTCGATCCACCTCATTTTTTTCATCTTCTGTAAGAATAACAGGTTTGTCATTTTGACTTTTTCTAGCATAATGATTTTCATGCAATATCTTGTACAGTTTAGAGTCTCGTTTTTCTATACGCGCCATGAAATACTGTAGAGGGGTCCATTCTTTGACATCATTTTTTTTTTTCCCTCCTCCAAACTCCTCTTCCTCTTCTTCTTGATCATCATATACCAACACTTCGACATCTTGTTCATCGTCTTCTTCTTCTTCTTGTTCTTCATTTTTAAAGCTTTTATCGTCTTCGTCGTCTTCTTCCGATTCCTCGTCACTAACGTTTGATTTTATCGAATCTTCGGGTTCTAATAGAATTTCAGGAACTGTTTCCACCAGAGGCATATTATTAACAACCTCGAACTTTTCAACAGCGACCTTGGTTCCAGATGAACACAATGTTTGAATAGCATCGGTAGGCTTTAAAATCATTTTAAACATGGAATCAATAAATATGGGAACTGTTTTCAAGTAACTCATATTGTGGATAAATTGTACTTCCACTCTATATTTGTAAGAAAAGTTGGAGATTCGGGAAATCGTTGTTAAAAACCCACTGTTTGTTTTCTGGCTATTATTTTGGTTTGTATATCGACTGGGTGTTATGCGTTGGCCTTGCCGTCCTTCGTAAGCAGTCAACAACAATTCTGGGTCTTTACCAGGAAACTGTGATGCTAGTTCGGTTATTATTTGTTGACGTTTAAAAACACGGTTGTAATGAAGCCGCAATTGTTGAGAGATATACACGTCTTCGTCAGTTAATTTCTCATAATTCTCAACTCTCCAATAAATCATTTCCATGCCGCCTTTTTGTTTTCTTTGTTTCTGCTTTTCAATGCGCTGAATAAATATCGACGACAGACAGTTCGTTACTTTGGAAATGTCAAGAACTTGTATCAAGTCCAATTCACATCCGAAATTCACAAAAACGGTTTCTACGTAAGGATGATCAATCTTTTCAAATGGTTCTATGCGATAGCCCAGTGGAATGACAACTTCGTTAAGAAGATTTATAGCGGGCTCTAATAATTTGTTGATCCATGTTTCGAAAATCTGTAAATCGATAAACTTCTGTAAAGTGCCATGAATATGAATATTCCCATTCTTTTCTAACGAGAGACGGATCAAATCATTGGGGGTAAGGTCATTTGGGTTCGTGTTGTCGTATTTAATGAAAAGTACTAGCCGTTCTTCGCGACTTCCTTGTTTCAGTTCTTTCAAGTTTATGTCGTTTGTCATGATCCGGTTCAATAAAGGTATTTTTATTCCCTCGTGTGTTTTTTGTCTTGTATGAATCCGCGAAATACTGTTTTCTTTATTAGGCGAACTGAACTGAATCATTGGTACATCAATGGTAGTAGTAATACGCTTGAATATAGTCAGAATCGGTAGGTTTTTTGTTTCGTAAGGATGTTTGATAAAATAAAACGATTTTATTCCCTTGCTTTGATATTCTAATTCGGGTTCTTTTTGCATATCAAGGATTGCGTCGATATACTTATTTTGTAAAAGCAAATGTGGCTGCGACACGGTCGTACGGTTTTTTTCTAAGAGCGTGTCTTTTCCCGTTGACCAAAAGTCTTTTGGTATACCCGGATAATATCGTTCCATCAGTTTATCATAAGGAACATTTTCACGTGTCCAATAATCCAATGAGAACTCTGCCAAACATAAAAAAATCGTATTGTCCTTGAATGTACCTTTGTGAAATAAGAAATGATTTTGCTGCTGAATTTGTTCACCGGTAGGTTCGTGTAAAGTACTAAAAAGTTTTGTTTCAAGTGGATTGACGCAAAAATACGCGTCGCGATTTCTCAAATTCGGCGGAGTCGGAAAAAGAAACTCAAATCCAAGTCCCATTTTTTCCCATTTGGTTTTTTCACGGAACCAATCGGAATTTTCCAAATCCTCAAACGAAATTTCGGGATCGGAATCGTTCTGAAAAGACTCGGTTTTAAATAGCAAATCCACAACCAATTCCTGGTCCATATAATAATTAGTCAACAATTTGGCAATCGTCTTGTTTGTCACTTCTTCTTTTTCGTAATTGGTTACTTCTTTATACCATGGCAATAATTGAAATGGATTTTCAACGACGCCAAACAAATACATTTCCTCTAGACAAAACTTGGGTATGTTATCATCTTTATTACAGGCACTCCAAATTTTATGATTTGTCGTTTGAATAGTATCGTCAAGATAAATCCTTGAGTCCGTATAAATAATATTTGTGTTTTGAGCTGCATAAAATTCAGTTTCAATATTACTAAACAAACTTTCTTCGCGACCACTTCCAAAAACGAGCAAATGTTTGGGCGAATTATTTGAATCTAATATACAAACTTTTAGTTTGCCGTTTTCCATTATTATTATATATTATAGAAATAATAGAAATACTCCTTATATCATAGCTTTACTTTGTGATGTAAATATTTCACTATCGAATTAGCATGTACAGTTCCAGCTTTTTTAAAGGTACCACACATATAATACGCATTTTCGTCCATGCATAGCGAATTACAATTTCCATCTAGACCAATATTGTCTTTTTTCTGTGCGTTGTTAAGGTCGAAAAAATTATCAAAAGGAAGCCACACATTTTCAACCGTGTCGTATTTCACGACATGATTCACAATTATATTTGAATCCACTACATGTGTAAATGCCCCACCAATGATAAGGCTTTTTTGTTCTGAGTTGTAAATCATCGTGTGACAAACTCCATCTAGCCCTTGAGCCAAAGGTGACCATTCATGGTTTTCTAAATGATACGATGCTACATGCCGTGATTCTATTCGGTTTTCTTCACTTCCCACACTGTCAAATGTTCCACCGACATATAAGATTTTTGCATCACTGTTCAGACACAAACAATTACAATTTCCCTGCAGCCCTCCACATAATTCCGTCCATTCTTTGCTTCTTGTATCAAATGAAGCCACATAATAGTACATGTATTCTCCAATTTCCGTAAATACGCCACCTAAAAATAATTCACGCGATTCAGTGTCCATGCACATAGTTCTACAGGGTCCGTTCAACACTTCGTCCGATAATGGAAACCATTTGTTCTGAACACGGTCGTAAAATGCAACATAGGATATATTTTCATCACCGATTTTAGTAAAGGCACCTCCAGCATATAATATTTTATGTTCATTATCGAAACAAAGACATGCGCACTCGGCATTAAACCCTTCACCCAAAGTCTCCCATTCGTTTTTAAACAAATTATAGGAAACGATATTATTCGCAGCTAACGCGTTTGGTTCTTGATCTACAGAATTGAAAATTCCGCCGATATATAAAATTTGATTTTCTAAATCCATAGCAAGACAAACTCCCAGATTATTAATGCCGTTTCCAACGTGTTCCCATTTCTTTTTGGTTATATCATAAGATGCAATATTGTTTGCAGCGACATTATCTACCTGTTCGAATAATCCGGTAATGTATATTTTTTTCGTCTCGGGATCAACATACATATCCATAACAGTATTCCCAACTCCTTTCCCAAAAGGGACCCATTTTTTATCTGCAGAAGAACGTAGTTCATTTACATGATGAACAATATTAAATGTTTCGCTCTGTTTTTGATACACGTCGTCCATATATATGTCTTCTTCTTCTAATTTCGGCTGTTTCCCTCCTCCGTTCATGATGTGTTCGATTATCGGATTTGTATTTTCTATGGACTGGAATTCTGATGACCCCCCATACATTTCGTCATACTGTAACGTATGATCGACGCAAGAATCTGCAATAGAATGGTCTTTTTCGACATATCGCTTAACAATTCTCTCAATGATAATCTCCATGTTTTGTGGTCGTGCACTTTTCAGTTCTTCTGTTTCTGAAACAAGTTTACTCCAGTAGTTCTCAACACATGCTTCTATAAATGCGGCATCTCTCAGTTCATCGATTTGTTTTTGGATAGAGCCGTAAAGATCTGATTGCAGTTTTTCAACGACTTGTGACAGGTCCATTGTGGGAAACCGTTTTGTAATGTCCTCGATTTGTTGTTTAATATTTACTTGTAGTTCTGTCTTGAGATTCCCCAACTCTTTGGATTCGTCGCCTAGTTTCATGTGAATTTCCTTTTTCAGATTTTTGGATTCGTCTTCTAGTCTCGTGTAAATTTCCTTTTTAAGAATATTCGAATCATCGTCTAGTCTCGTGTAAATTTCCTTTTTAAGAATATTCGAATCATCATCCAGTCTCGTGTGAATTTCATTTTTTAGAATATTCGAATCGTCATCTAGTCTTGTGTAAATTTCTTTTTTCAGATGTTTTGATTCGTCGTCTAGTTTCGTATGAATTTCCTTTCTAAGCGTTTCTACTAATTCATTTACTCGGGTTTCATCAACATGAAATTCCTTTTTCAGATGTTTTGATTCGTCGTCTAGTTTCGTATGAATTTCCTTTCTAAGCGTTTCTACTAATTCATTTACTCGGGTTTCATCAACATGAAATTCCTTTTTCAGAAGTTTGGATTCGTCGTCTAGTTTCGTATGAATTTCCTTTCTAAGCGTTTCTACCAATTCATGTACTCGGGTTTCGTCATGATGATGAAATTCCTTTTTCAGATGTTTGGATTCGTCGTCTAGTTTCGTGAGAATTTCCTTTCTAAGCGTTTCTACCAAATCATGTACTCGGGTTTCGTCACCTTGCAATTTTGTTTGAATTTCGGTTCTCATGTGCGGGAGTTGATTTGCGACTTCTTGTATTTTCCGCTCGAAACTTTCGATCAAGTTCTTTACGTTTGCCTCAGAAACATCGTTATTGATTTCAGATTTCTGCAGTACCATGCTTTTAAGCCATTTAATGTCTTTTCCATATTCTTCTAATAAATTATTTTCGTTTGTGCTTGTGCTTTTAATGGATTTCTTTAAAAAGGTTTCTACTATTCGACGAATCCTCTTCGAATCAATAAAAGAATATGGTTGATCTATTGTTTTCAAATATGCATTCGTTACATATACGATCAAACGATCGTTTACTGCCACATCTGGAGTGTTGTATGTTTTCAAGACTTGTTGTAATGCGGAGATGATTTTCGTTTCTTCGATAGGTAACGCTGGCGCCTCGCCATATACTGCATACTCTGTAACTTCTTTGATTGTCGGAGTTATTTCTGCAGATAAAACCCCGATTTTGGTATTTGGGTTGAATGAAAACATGATGGAGGTTTTTTTGTTTTCAAGCCGGTGTCGAATGTTTCCATTTTTTATTTTTCTCAAGACTGTCCTCCGAACAGTGTCTGGTTTGTTCGTAAAGTTCATGTGGATGTATATTATAAGCCAAGATTATAATCAACATTCTACATATCGTAATATGGATTGTCGTTCAATTCCATGGAACAATATGTCTGCGGATTTTTCTTATAGTCTTGTGGATTGTGGATACCGGATTCCTTTGCATTTTCAAGAAGAAACTTGAAGTTTTGCCAAAAATCGGCTTTATGACCAATCGTTTTCGTTGCAACATGCGTGAGTTCGTGAATAGCCACAAAAGTAAGAGTATGCTCATCAATTAACGTATTTTCATCTTTATTTTTTTTGGGAGTTAAGCAAAACGCAATTTTCTCTCCTTTATTTTCACTGTATGCAGTATAAGAACTTGTCGGAAGAGTTTCCATCACCTTTTTTGGATTAAACCCCTTGACTAATTGAATGACTTCTTCTTTTTCAGGATACTTGTTCCCAACATATTCGACCAACTTTTTACAATTCATAGTTACTCTTGCCAATAAATCAGCAGCTTCCTTAACTTTTGTTCGGTCTCTCACACAATATGTGTTTCCATCAACCCCCGATACAACGCATTTTAAATCCAATTTATCATTATCGATAAAATACATATATAAACAAATGCCTAATACCAAGACGATGAAACAATAAAACAATGTCGATTGTGATAACATTTTGTATACTCTATACATTTAAATAATATTTTATGCTAAACTCGCGCATAGTTTTTCGACTTCAGAATGAGCTGGAGTGTTTTTTCCAACAATTGATACCACCAACTGAGAAGAAATAAAGTGTTTCCTAATCATCTCGTGAATCTGAACAGTCTGAATGGGTTTGTAATATTTTTTATAAATATGTGTAAAGGGAACCATTGGCTCTTTCTTGAAATAATTGATTTGTTTACTGTTATACTCTGCCAACTCTTCAATATTGTCGTATTTCATTTTCATGGATTCTTTCATAAATTTCTTCACGTCATATAAATCCTTTTCAGAAATCCCATGATTGATCAAGGTACGAAAAGTAGAGATGCAAAATCCAAGAGTTTCCATGACATGATTCGGAGTTGTTTCTACATTGATTGAAAAGTAGCCGCCGATTTCCTCATGCTCAATGTCTGCATTAAAGCGATAAGCACTGCCTTGATTTGTACGGAAATAATTAAATAACAATCCGTCCATTCTATTCAGGTAATATTTCAGGACTTCAAAATAAAAACCAATTTCGTCCTCTTTATATACTGGAATGAAAAATCCAATCATTACGGTAGAAGTATCCATGTTTTTTGAAACAATGTAATAACCTGGGTTTACAATTGCTTCGACAACTCTTTTGATTTTAATTTCCGCATCGACATGTATTTTATTCATCGTGAAAAAAAGAGAATGTTTAAAAAATTCAAGTAACTTATCTGATGTTATACTTGAAACAATGCTCACGGTTATATTCCCCGGAACATAATATTTTTTATAGAATGAAAGAAGGTGTTTTAGATTCAATTGTTTCGATTTGTCGCCTTTCTGTCCATCTATTGGGTTTTGGTACGGAGTATTGTTATACATGTGCGCTTCGAATATTTCGAATATCGCCAAATTAGATTGATTCGCATCGCTTAAGTTCTCTTGCTGTATAACACGTTGCTCTTTTTCGATTGTTCGGGTTCCTACGTTAGAGGTAAACATAATATAGCCAAAAAGTACAATAAAATCCTTTAGATGCTCAGTAAGACAAGTTACACTGAAAAATGTTTGTGTTTTTGTAGTAAATGCATTGAAATCTGAGCCGGTAAGGTCAAATGTTTTAAAAATATTCAAATACGTTTGACTTTCAGTGCCACTCACCAATAATAAATGTTCAAGAAGATGACAAAATCCCGTAGTATCTTTAGTTTCATGAATAGATCCCACATTGCAACAAATGAGAATCGTACTCTTATCAGCGCATGTTTTTTTTTCATAAATTACTCGACAATCATTTTGAAATTTCCAAATGACCGGAGGCATAATTAATAATATATTTACCGAAATATATTAATAAACATCCTTTAAAACTTAATTGTTTGAAACACATCCAATTTCTAAAGGTTGACGTAACATGTCTGGCTCATATGTGCTATTGTTCCATGGGCCAACGTTTGCTTTCGGAATAATCGGATCCGATCTCAGTTGAAGATTCGCGTTTTTATGCGTTTGTCCAATCGAATCAAGACCAATGTGATATCCGGCTTGCAACATATCAGGCAATTCCGGACTAGAGTGGTCCATTGGGTTTAATGATGACCACTGCGAATTTGTGTCTGTCGGAAGTAAATCACTTGGGTTGGCAATTGGCTTGGCGGCATAATTTCCTCCTTCGCTTCCAGATTGTCCGAATACCTCGCTAGGATGAGGTAGTTCTTCGGAAGGAGGGGTTAGTGTAGTAGTTGTAGGTGCTCCAGTTCCATAACTCGACGAAGTCATGGTATCTTGAACATATGTTTTACCGTTCGAGTACCAAAGTAAGAACATTCCTAAGAGGATAAAGACAGCTAAAATCATTACACGTTCTTTGCTAAAAAATCGTTGAAATCCCGAAACAAAACCGTATAATTTCATTTTCTGTCGTGTATATAAACGGCAGATACAAGATTTTTCCTAAACCGTGACATTTATTTTCAATGTACCACTTCAGAAGAAGGCGATACAATATCAAATTCTAAATATTTACCTATATTTTCTAAAGATTCTCCCGGGGCCGAATCAGAATCTTCGAGAGAAAACTGGATTTTTATCCGTTTTGCTTCTAAATAATGGGCAAGAGCCATATCCCTAGCGATAATGGCCTTCTTTTTGGCTTCCCGATACATGGTGTAATATGCCTCATTAGGCTCTTTTATTGTCACGACTTCATTTTGATCATGATAAGGCAAATCAACTTCGCACATTTCATTGTCAAGTTCTTCTTCTCGTTCCTCTAAATCTTCCTCTTTGATTTCTACTTTTTCTATTTCTGGTTCTTTCTCTTGTTCTATTTCATGTTCCTCTTCTTTTTCCACCGTATCAATTTTAGCTGCGCGCTGTCCTTTTTTAGAAAATAAACAACTTTCGAATATATTCACGTCACTCAGCAACATCATTTGCTTCACTTCGACTTCTACTTGGAAATTCCTGGCCGAACATTTTATTCCCTGAAATTCCAATATGGCGATAACGCTTGAGCCTTCTTTCAGTGAATCAATGTGAATATCTTCCTCCGACTCATTGTATACTTTTAATGCGGATGTTCCTAAACGTGTTGGTATATTGACTCGCATGGAGTATTGTTTGCCCGCTTTGTACAACTTGATAATAGAACTAAAGGAATTTTCAATGTCATGTTTTTCTAAAGTAGATTCAAACCATTTTTGTCTATTTTCAAAAATCCGATCCTGACATAGCGATTCGAATTTATCGATCCATTCAATCAACTCTTCATCCGCTTGCGTAAAAATGAAATCACAATACATTCGTTTTCCGACCTTGACAACGCCATTTTTCAGTTTGCATTTAGGAGGTTGTAAATACAACGGTTTTTGTTGTTTATTTGCAAAACTTCGAATAAAATGATTTCCTCCAGGAACAGAAACCGGCGAAACAAAGGTAACATCTTTAAATGCAAATTCGCTATTGGGTTCATAAATATGATCAGCCATTCTGTTATACGTTTTTAGCGTATTTTATTTTCTCGTTCCAGACGACATGCGTTTATTTCAAGTCTTAATAATGTAAAAATATGGTAAATGTTGTGGGAAACCTGTCAAGATTATTTTAAAAGCAAAACAGGGCAGTTAGAGATTCGGTCTAATCTGCTTGAACCGATTGGTCTGATTTTATATAATGAAATGTATTTTTACTTATGGCTTATTTGCTTGTACCATGTTTTCCTGATTATTATTATCGTCGTCAACAGCGTTTTATTAATCAGACTTCTCCGTCTTGTTTGCGTTCCGCAGAAATTTTCTTAACCTAATGTAAGAGTAATGGACATTGTACCTGTAAAAGAATCATCGTTTAGTGAAACTGTAAATGCATGGTTTGCTGTAGATAACGAACAACAAGTACTGCTAGAGAAACTCGCTCTTTTACGAAAACAAAAGCAGAAATTGAGCGATTCCATTATGAAAACATTGGAATCAAAAAATAAACTCCACTGTACCTTGGACTTACCTGAAGGTCAATTGCGTGTACAGAATCGGAAAGAATACGGGCATATGACGTTTCAATATATCGAAAAGTGTTTTGAATCTCTCATTCTCGACGAAAACCAACGCGATTTTGTTATAAAATTTCTAAAGGACAATAGAGAGGTTAAAAATGTCTCCGAGTTGAAACGATATAATAAAAATAGAAAGTTATCTATATAGCATGATGTTGCCTGTCGTCACCGAAAATAGTGCAGGGATTCCTCTGCACTCTTATATATCTTCTCTCCCGCAAACTGGCGGTGGTGGTGGTGTTGTTGATGCGCCTTATTTGAAAATGATTTCGGAAAACTTGGTTGTACCTGTAGGACTTGCTGTGATTACCCATCCGCTGTCACAAACACCGGAAGATTATGACGACTTGACAGAGAAGGAACTCAAAGAAATCCCGGATGCTTTGTTTGAACAATGCCTAGGTCTGGTTTCATCCGAGAGAAAATACCCTGACAAACAAACCTCTAAAAAGAGAGGAAGGAAATTGGCAGGAAAGAAAAGAGCGAGTAAAAGGAGCTGGTTTTAGGCATTCTAGTCATAAGAGCGGTTGTGGGTCGTGGAATAGAGACCGTAATGGTTCATCAAATATCTACAAAATAGCAAAGAATGCGATAAATAACATAGAAAGACCAAGTTATTTATGTAGAGAAATAAAAAGTAATCAAAGCGCTTCAACGGGTGCTTATAACCAAACTTTATGCGGGTATGAAAAGACCCAACTTTGAAACTCTTTTTGTTAGCACTTTTTGTGCGAACTTAAATGTCCAAAGGTGTAAAAGATTTTTGTATTATTAGAGTAAGGAGAGAAGAATTATCTTTTAAATTTACATGAATACTCAACGGAAAGAAAAACATTGCGGCCTGTGTCGACAGCCAAATCATAACGTCAGGAAATGTCCACAAATAGATGTTCTTGACGCCCAAAACCTTGAAACAATCCAATCATTTTTACTTGAAAACAGCGTATTTTCCATATACGAGGGACTCCGATTCAGATTTTCTTGGCTTCTGAATAAGGAATTAATCGAACTACGAGCACTTTCACGGAAACACAATCTCGCATATGAGTTGATGGACAAACGCGACATGTATCGGGCATTAAAACGCATTTATGTTCAGAATTCCCTTAGAAATATAGAAGACGAGTTCTTTTCAAATCGAACAGAGTTTTTTCATTTACTGAGTTCCATTTCATATATTGAGTATTTTCTCATCGATTACCGCTCGCCGCCACTTTCGTACATCTTTAAATCGTCAGATTGTTCAGAAGATTCAGAGTGTCCTGTTTGTTACGACGAAGTTCCCGCGGAAAATGCGATTCGGTTCAATTGCAATCACACACTTTGTAATGGTTGTTTTTTGAAATATAACTTTATTCTGGAAAGGGATTCTTTGAATATTCCAAAATGCCCAATTTGCAGGACCACGATTCATACACTTCAAGGCGACTTGGAAACATTACGTGCAAACTATACCGAAAGTCCATTCTAGTTCCCAAACAATGACATTCTCATGTTTTTCTTTTCCGGCAACAATGGATCATCGATCGTGTTTTTGGTAAGTTCCATATAGTATTTCATCCTTTCAGAATTATATTGGGTTTTGAAAAGATTTACATATCTTAATACATGTTCTCTCGTTAATTCGAAATCGAGAGAAAATCCCGCCGACTGTTCTGCACAAAATTCGAAAAACTGGAGATAGTGAGTCAGCAATATACTCTTCAAGAAAAAATACGAAAAGCATTGAGTGGATTCGGTATATGTCGCTGCTTTGCTTTTATCGCTCATTTCAAAGTACCCAATATCATGCTGGTCCAGCAGTTTATTTAATTGCATACATGAAAATATAACCTCCTTGTTCAATTGAAACGAGAGAAGACGCAACCAACGCGAAAAGTCGTTTTTCTGATGAGGAGCCGACCGCTTTTTCGTTTTATTTTTGTTTTTATTTTGTTTTTCAAACACAATAAACATGTCATTCAGGATTTCCCCCCACGTTTCACAATATGATTCGTATAACCGCAGATCCATTACATTTACAGGGAACAATTCTCTCATTTGTGCTTCGGCCTCTGACATATATTCTTGTTTTAAATCGATAAAGTCTAATCCACTATTATGAAACGATTCGTGTATCAACACTTTAAACCATTCTTCTTGGCGAAAAATACAAATTTCAGTCATTTCTGAACATCCGGTTGTGAAACCGGTATTGATGTGATTTTGGTCTAGCTTTGTCAGTTTGGATGCTGGCAAGGTTTTTTGCAAGCTGGTCATGTATAGGAATATATTGACTGTTTTCGAGCAGACATTTTCTTGGGAAATCGACCCTGTATTGTTTATTTTCGCATAGTTCTGTAAAACGTGTAACCAAATATAGGTATCTTTCAGGATTTCTTTTACTTTTCTCAAGCATTGTTCCTTTGTAAGTTTCTCTAGAACAATAAATATTTCGTATTTTCTCTCGCCTAATGTGAATTCAAATTGATTCGCAGAATAGCTATGTTCTTCAATATGCATTTTTATCGGTTCTTCAAGGTATTCGAAATTTTTCATCTTTGGTAAATTGTCACATTTCTGCGTATTTATTCGGTTTTTTGATATAATGTGTCCTCTTGACAGATTCCACGAATGATGAGCATTCTGTATATTGTGATAAATTCCCCTAAGTGGCTCGGACACTTTTTTAAGATTGATATACGATTCTAAATAACCAGGATCATTCCTTTTGATGTCATCGTATAAGCTATTTACATAGGTAAGAAGTTTCGTTTTCGTCTCCATATTAATATTTCATGATATTAGATTATGGACCTTCGAATGTCATACCGACAAACTGGACAATGCGCGTTACGAGAGAACCAATTTTGAAGTGCAACTGACTTGAAAATATGGCGGCAGTGTTTAATACGACAAATTTGCTCATTATCTTGGAATTCATCTAAAGTAATTGGACACGACCTTGTCCCTCCCATTGTTTCACGGTCATAGATACAATATTCAGTTGCATTTGTGAAATGGTTAATCGTTGGAATATCGTAGCTTTCAGAAGATGACCCTGTTGTTCCCACCGGAAAAATCCCGTAAAATGGAAAATTGTGAATCTCGTGATCCCCGCTATTCCGTGAACGTTGTCTTGTAATCGGGCCACCAGTATTCCGTCCAATATTTTGTAAATGCCGAACCATCATGGAAACATTGTTTTGATATAATCTCATGTTTTCCTGGTAACTTTGGTATAAAATGTGAGTATCATGCAAAACATGGGATGCACTTCGGCTAACATTCTGATTCGAATATGAAACATCTACATTTTCCCGATGAATGATTTCATCAGCCACAGCAGCAGTAGCCACAGAAAATGACAAATCTACGATTGGAACTGGATTGTCTAATCTAATACTCGAAATAGCAGAGGCTGTAAGGGGGAAACTACTTCTGAGTACGGATTGAAATGCCTCTTCCAAAATACTTTCTAAAGAAGTATCATTCATATAAACGTTTCACTATATACCTCTTATAGAATCTTATTGTGCATTATGAACGACTCAAATTTTGTTCCGTTTGGGATATGTAACCTTGGAAATACTTGTTTCATAAATTCTTGTCTGCAAATATTGTGCAATTTAGACTGTTTTAATCATGTGTTGCGAAACAGCAAAGAGAACCTTCACGAATCAATTCCAGATATTGCTATTTGGAAGAATTTGGAAAATATTTGTGAGAATAAAGTGAAACTCGGCGAAAAGGCAGTTCTAAATCCTCAAGGGTTTATTCACGCGATTCAGACTGTTGCTAAAATCAAAAAGGAATTCATGTGGTGTGGAAATATGGAAAACGATTTTCTAGAATTCCTCCACTACTTGATGGAGTGTTTACACGCATGCCTGAAAAGACCCAATCATCTCGTAGTAGAGGGGACTGCAGTAAATGATACGGACAAATTAGCCGTAATATGTTATGCATTTCTAAAATCCAATTATGAAAAAGAGTTCTCTGAAATTTACGAGTTATTTCAAGGAATTCTCGTGTCAACCATACAGCCGACAGACTTGCAAAAAGAAGTGTACTCGCGAAATCCGGAAATGTTTTTCACGTTAGACCTACCTCTACCGGTGAATCAACGGCATTGCTTGCTCTACGATTGCCTAAACACATTCTTCGAAAAAGAAACTTTGGAAAATGAAAATGCCTGGCACAACGAAAAAACGAGAGAAAAAGAATCCGTGATCAAGTCATTTTTTATTTTCCGTTTTCCTCCAGTTTTATGGATAAGTATGAAAAGGTTTTCATTTGATGGAGCGGCAAAAATAAGAACAAGAGTGGATTTCCCCGAAACATTAAACATGCAGTCCTATTGTAGCGGATATTATGCTTCTTCGCAAATATATCATCTTTATGCAATTTGTAATCATTTCGGTTCATTGAATCATGGACATTACACCTGTTGCATCAAAAAGGGAGAACACTGGTACCTCTGCGATGATGACAATGTTGCATCGGTTTCAGAAGAAATGGTTCTGAAAATGCAATCTGAAGTATATTGTCTGGTTTATGTCAAGAAGATGAATAACAAAAATATGTGAGTAGAATATACGCGTAAAGTTATGAGTGCAAAAGATATTAGCAAAAATGATTTAAGCAATAATGCGACAAAAACCGCCAAAGATTCCAGCGGAAATGTCCTTAAAGATTCCAGCGGCAATGTCATTATAGATCTCAGCGGTTCCTTCTTGAATAATTTACTTTCGTCCAAGAAGGAGGACGACAAATCCTCGCCATTGTTTGTACGTGTCTTTAATAATTCTTATATTATGTTCATGGTATGGTTTTTAGGAATATATTTAGTCATTTACGCTTTCTTTGGAGTATTTTTGAATCCCAAGCGAGATCCTGAAATGGAACAACGTTTCAGCACAACCATCGATATGTTGGCTTTTGGTAGCATTTTTGTGTTAATCGTGTTTCAAGCATTTACCACCAATAATTTGACTCAAGACGGGTTTGTCGATGGAGTCAAAAAGTTTTTAAAAGATTTCTATGGGAATCAACTCTCTCTTTTCTCAACCATGCTTTTCTTATTGACGTTTTACTTGTTGATTTTTATTTTGAGAATACCTACTGGGAGTTCTAAACCATTGTCTATAAAATTCATCGAGTTCTTTGGCTTGATATTTTTACTCTCGGTTTTCATTTATGACTTTTTCAAGTACTTTCTCGGCTATGATATGCTCGACATCTTAGGAGACCCGATTGTGAATAATCTTTTGAATTCGGTAGGCGCACCATTGAATGTGGTAGAAAATGAACAGGTTTTCAATGTTTCTAATAATTTATATACATATGATGATGCTAAAGCCGTATGTAAAGCGTTCGATGCACGCCTTTCTACCTATGACGAAATTGAAGCAGCGTATAATCAAGGTGCAGAATGGTGTAATTATGGCTGGTCCGAAGGACAAATGGCTTTTTTTCCGACACAAAAAGATACCTGGAAAAAATTGCAAGAGAGTGAATTAAATAAAAACAGCTGTGGAAGGCCAGGAATAAACGGAGGACATTTTGCGAACCCCAATATTAAATTTGGAGTGAATTGTTTTGGAAGAAAACCCAAACCATCTGATTTAGAAAAATCCATGATGGCTACAGCAAAAGAAACGCCTATTCCGCAAACAAAAGAAGAAATCGCATTGAATGAAAAAGTGAAATATTACCAGGAAAACGGCGACAAATTGCTTCAAGTAAACTCTTTCAATAAAGAGAAATGGTCACGGTTCTAAACTTTCTTTTTATAAAACTGCATCAATGTTTGAATGCCATTGTTTTTATTATACAAATCCGTAAGAAACGGTTCGAATAGTACTCGTTTTACTTGCTGAGAACAATATTTCTCACGCTTCTTCATAAATAACTCCAAATCGTCATTGCTAGTTACCCGTAACTGTTCTATTTGTTTCCGGTACTCTATAAATTCCGCTGCACGTTTTTTCTTGACCTCATAAATCTTTTCAACGGCCAAACTAAGCAACTGTTGAAGCGGATTCATCAGCTGGTTCGTAATATAATACGTATAATCTAGAGACAACTTGTTCTTCGTAATGAACTCCGGAGTTTCAATCCGATTTCCTAATAAACAGTCTGGGTCCGCATTACAAAGTATAAATACGTATTTGATCCGGTCGCCTGGTTTCGGTTTGTTTCCCGGTTCGCGTTCTCCGATTCTGTCTGCCAAAACTCGGTGAGCGATTTGACTAGGGTTTTTATAGTAGCCGCGCAACGCCTTTGTGATGGCCAGTTTTTCCATAGAAACTTCTCCATTGACTAATCTCTGAAGCATGGTATTCAAAAACTCAATGGCCTTTTGAATATTATCAGGTTCTTTCATGAGAATTGTTAGAATGCCACCGTACACATCTTTCACGTAATCACATGAATCTCGACGTTTTAACGGCAATCCCATGAATTTCAACTTCCCTTTATTCGGGTCTTTTTCGTACAGCATTCCCACATATCGTTTCTTTGAAAGCAATATAAATGACATGAGCGTTTTCTCATATGCCAATTCCATGGGCGGAGGAAGGAAAAGCGAACACAAGTACGCAGCCTCCTGTGCAATTTCAATCGTCAAACGTAATGCTTCTTTTCCTCGAATAGGTGCCCCTGTTGTCACATCTTCCAAATTAAACGTGAAAAACACACTGTCCGTGTCTCCATAAACATACGAAGATCTCGTTCGTACTTGGGTCCCTTCAATTTTGGTGGAATATATCAATTCGTTGTAAATTTCCTCCACCATCCGTTTCGCATAAGTGATCATCATTCGGCCAATTGCGGTGATGGAAGCTGCTACATCTTTTTCGAAAAATGTACTTACACTTGACCCCATTTGACCATATAAAGAATTCGCAGTTACTTTATAACCGAGCTGTCTCTTGTCGAGAACATTCGACAAGAACGGGTCGCTTTCTTTCTCACCTTTGACTCGCGTTTCTTTTCTGGCTTTTAATAAATCTCCAATGATGCAAGGGATAATCCCTTCGTGTCCCTCTGGAAATATCGCCCATCGGCAAACTTTTCTTCCTCTTTTTTCCTTTATTTTACGGCCCAGTTTTCCGTTTGCTGTATATAACTGCACTGTCTCGAAATGATCAAATTGAGTTTCTATATACCTGTAACCTGGTAATAAATCGTACTTCATGCTTTGGGCCAACAGAGCTTCTTGCTTCAACGGAGATTTATCCGCCAATGAAATTCCATTGATACTTTTCAAGTTATTCTGTAGATCGTAGAGTTTTGTCCACACTTTACTATTTGGCGACAAATTCCACGCCTTGGCAATTGACGGATACAAGGATGAATAATCGTTACAGGCAACCGGATTCTCCCCATACATGGCACATTTTGGAGGGAGAACGATTGCGCCTTCGTATCCGTCATCAGACATGACATGCTCAAGGTCGGGCATCAAGGTGTTTTTCTGTCGACATACTTTGGCAACATAACTCGTCAGTTTGATTCCCTGACCACGGAATACCAAGAAACTTATGGGGACACTACAAATACCCGCCATTTCGTTGTATCCAGTAAGGATATCTGTTTTTTTCATCAAGTGCTGAACCAAGTTACAATCTTGAATACAGTATTTCGCAACAATTGCACGATCTGTCGAAGACCCGCGAGTGAGTCTGAAAATGTCTTGAGGACTCACGTCGTCTTTTGCCATTCCCCATTTCAAGGCTTGGGTTTTTGCATTCAAATCGCAAAATTGTCCCTCCACAACAATCACATTGTATACTCCGGCTTTTATAATGTTGTCATTGTCTACTACAGCCACGTTTTGAAGCAGTTCCTTGACACGAAACTTTTTACCTTTCATATAATAATCTACTGTAAAACTCGTCATTTCAATGTGAATAAAGTCATTCACATTCAATCCTGCCAGATTTTTACTATAAAGTTTTGTTGTATTTTCCTCTTTGTTGATTTCTACTGCCACAATATCGTCACGAATAAAGTTCCCCGCAACATCATCCAGTTTGAATGACGAAAGGTTGTAATCGCGCCTGAAATAAAACAACAGGTCGATTTGAAGCCGACCAGAAATTGCGGGATAATGTAATTCGTAATCGCCACTCGCTAGTCGGTTTTTGGTCATTTCAAGGGATTGTTCGCGGTTCTTTCCAGATTCTTTGAAACACGTTTCGCCAATGATTCGTGATAAATTAAACGCCTTTTCCACAATTCCCAGCTCTTGTGCCCGCTGAAACATGAACGCATAATCAAACCCGAAAATATTATATCCGATAATGATATCCGGGTCTTCAATACTGATTAAATCCGCCCACGCTTCCAAGCACGCACTTTCTGTGGGCACCGATTGAATTTCCGCACCGGGAATTTTTTCACATGATCCAACAACAATACAATGATTCTTGTAAGGTTCTGATTCGCCATAGCGCATGAATGTACTGCCAATAAATGTCACTTCGTCACCCTTTAGTTCTGGAAATCCTGGATGGTTCGTCATTTTTTCATTCAGTACTCGGATTTTTGTTTCTCTGCTATATGCATCGTGCAGCAAAACCGAAGTTAGGGTTAGAGTTTCTTCTTCTTTTTGGAAATCACTCTTGACCGACGAATGGAAATAAACATGTTCCGGAACTTCTCCTATTCCGCTACCAAACCCTCCGTCTGCAAAAGACGTTTCGGTTTCTTCTTCGTTGTTGTTTTCTTCCACCTTTTCCAATGTTTTCGCCTCGTCTGCAATCTTTTCAAACATATTACAGATTTTTGAAGTGGTTTTCCGTAGACTGATGTGTTCAGAACCAGCTTCGTTGATATGCGATTCGATTTCCTTTAAAGAAGAGGTTAATAGTTTCAACACAGATTCTTTTATGTGTGCCTTGACTATATTTTGCTTAGGATAAACGCAGTCGATATTCTCAACGGAACCGATTGAGAATGCAGCAAGAATCATTTGTTTCAGCAATTGGTCGGCTTTATCGGGTTTCAAATTGTCACCCCTCTTCTGAAACGAATCCACAATTTGAGTTGCTAGTCGTTTATAATTTTTTTTCGGAAGAGGAAAGTCGCCATGACTACTGCTCGCTTCTATATCAAAACTACAAATTTTATAGGGAACTCTCGTCTCTTTATTCGGCAATGGTTTCAAACTCTTCGGTGTGCAAATGTATTCGTAGACACATGATGAACTTTTTGTTTTTGGAACTATAGACTGGGTAATCTCGACCCACCCGGAAGGACTGATTTCGTGGATATGAAAATAACGCAGAAGCGGCGGAATTTTGCTTTCATAGAGGAAAAGTTCGTCGCCTCCAAAATGAAAGGGTTTATATTTCCGCGTATATTCTCCGGTTTCCGAGACCTTGCTTTCGTACCACATATTTCTTACCTTGTTGAAAACATCAATATTCGAAAAAGTAAGCTTCACAAACTGGAATTCCATGTTGCCCGTGAATTCGTATAGTTTATTGTGGTTGACGAGTACGGCCGATTTTAAACAACCGCTATGGAATGATTTTAATTGTTCACACAAGTGAGATTCAAACATTTTTACTTTTCCAGCGGTCCAATCATTGGTGACTTTGATATAGAAGAATGGACAAAATCCGTCTATATAAATCATACACGTTTGACCGAGTTCATTCAGACCGAACATTTGGATACGGAATAAACGGTTGTTGAATGATGCTTGGTGTTTTTTCTTGTCCTCAACCACCTCTTCCTGATTATTATCAAATGCTTTGAAATCGAATAATCGGAATGTTGTAGCAGACTCTTCATTTTCAGATTTATGTTTAATGATTAACTTTTTCCTGATAGGCTTCGTCGTCATTTTTTATATATCTTAATTGACGGTATGATAATCATAAATCAATTTTTTACTACAACAAATCCTGCGGCATTAAATAATAAACGGATAGAAAAGTTGTTTTCAACACTATGGATAACAACAGAATAACGACTTTGACCATATATAGTAAAAAATATTATATTTTCTAAAGTGTATTCCCCTGTGGTTACCAAAGTGGAATTATTGACAGAGGGAATTTATATGAAAGTACTTGTCATACACAAATCATGGCACGTCAAAAAAAGATATATCGAAAAACCTCAGGTGACGACAAGTCCGCCCCAAGAAGAGAACTTGGAAAAAAAGCGGCACGCATGTCCCCTTTTAAAGAAGACTCACCCGTACAAAAGGCGGCACGCAAGAAAGAAGACGCTCCCGTACAAAAGGCGGCACGCAAGAAAGAAGACTCTCCCGTACAAAAGGCGGCACCACCACGCATGACCCCCTTGAAAGAAGACAAGGCCAAGGCTGCTAAGAAAGAAGTAGACGTAGCCAAGTAAAGAATTTTTAACCACTTTAAAAAAGAGCATGTTTTTTCTTGCTTGTGGAATTATTGACAATGGGGTTTTCGGTTGTTAACTGTACAATATATACAGATATGGCACGAACCAAACACACAGCCCGTAAATCGACTGGGGGAAAAGCGCCCCGAAAACTACTCGCCACCAAGGCGGCTCGCAGGCTTGCACCTCAGTGTGGTGGTGTGAAAAGACCGCATCGCTATCGCCCAGGAGTCGTCGCTCTCCGTGAAATCCGCAAGTACCAGAAGTCGACCGATCTCCTTATTCGCAAAGTGCCCTTCCAGCGTCTAGTCCGAGAGGTCGCGTGTGACTACAAGAGTGATTTGAAATTCCAGAGTGCGGCACTCCTTTGTCTTCAGGAGGCCTCCGAAGCTTATCTAACTGGACTGTTTGAGGACACGAACCTCTGCGCAATTCACGCGAAACGAGTGACTATTATACCAAAGGATATGCAACTGGCACGCCGACTCAGAGGGGAGCGCAGTTAAAAAAATATTATATTTTCTTTAATTAACATTTTTAAGAAAGAAGCCCAGCCATTTTTTTTTTAGAATAACACACGACGATCACCTCCTCTATCGTTACTGAAAAGTTCCAGCCTAAGCGCTTTGGAACCGTAGGTACGAGCGGTGTCTTCCAAACACTCGTTGCAATATGACATGATTACATCTACTTCTTTTATCATATTTTCAATTTCTTTGAGTATAAGTTCCCCTCCAGCCTTGTTTGTTTGAACTCTAGTGATTCTCAACGCTTCTTGGATTCGATAGATAATATCCGTAACTGTTTGGAGGAAGAGACGCAATACTCCACCAATCTCCTTGTTCTTGTCGTTTTTCTTATTCGCACGTTGAACCAGAACTTTAAACTGTTCTTCTGTAATACGATTTCTTAAAAAGTCGACTCGTAAATACAAATTGTCTTTGACATTGTCTACTGTATATGTCCCCAAATGAACGTGTTGCAAATGTAGACAAGACTGTACAACATTTGAAATCTTACGTTGAAGTTGGTTAGATTCGTTTTCCAACTTTAATGGGATTCCAATTATTCGAGTCAAATATGTGCGAATATTATTTACAGATAGATGGTCGAGTTCTCGTCCGCAAACCACGTCACCTTCCACGCGAGGTGCTACACCATTGTTGATTCGACGTTGCCATTCGTAAAAGTGTGGATTATGAACCTTGTTTTCAATGAAACCTGTTCGCCAGGAAAATGCGGTATGACACTGAGTACACCACATTTGATCACAACCCTCTATTTTGAAGATGCCTTCAGAGCACTTCGGACAGGGTTTTGTGTCCTCGTCTAGTAATTTTGCAGTCGCCAAGTCGTCTGCTTTGCAGACATGGTCGGTTCCTTCGGTTTTTACTATATGACACTCCGGACAGGTCCACTTTTCACAAAGACCACATTTCCAAGCCGTACTCAAATAACCACGGCATTCCTCAACTGGACAGGCTCTAATAAAACGTCGTTCAATACCAGTTCTGAAATCACCACCGTTGTGAAGTTCACGTAAGAGATTGTGTCGACGTTCACCTAACTCGATCATGAGAAGCTCTACTTCATGAATTTTTCTCTTTATGCCTTCTTTCACGATTTGTTGCTCGACGTATCCCTGAGTCGCTGGGAGCAACGCTTTTTCGCGGTCAAATCCGATTTTTTCTAATGTTTCCTTCCATACAACCGTAAGGAATTTTTTCGAGAAATTTTCTACGAGAAATTTCCGAGGCCATTCTTTTCCACAAACCAGTGACCCGTCTGCATGTTTGTTGGGATTCATACATCTACTGGAACTTTCGTTTACCATATACGTTTGGCAACATGCACAGCATGCTTCAAACTCACAATGGAGACACGATACCAGTTTACGATTAGAACGGTTAAAAGTATCGCAGCAAATCACGCAGGACGACATCTTATACGTTATGTTTAGATTATATGGTTTATATCAGTTCCAGTTTTCCTGAATCAATTTTTTACTTTGTATAATAAACCGGTAACATGTCTATATTTATGAACACGCACGATTTTAAATACTTGGTTTTCTTTTCAGGACACAAAAATTGTTTGCATAAATGGTACTCTAATTGTGCTTCGGGAGTATGTTTATGCACCAATCTCGCAATCATAATGTACAATTTAAAGTTCGGATATCTCTCGCCGCCTGATGATTTATACAAAATGTTTTTCCCTTGATCGTCTGTACACCACCGTAAAACTGCATTTTCAATTTCGGAGTTGCCTTTTTTACTAGGCATTTCTTCTTCAAAGAAAAAATCGTGCAGCGAACATCCCAATCTACACAAATCGAAACTTTTGTTTGGTAATATCACCGGCTTTTTAGGGTTAAAATATGGTTCGCAATTATACTGCGAATGTGCGTCGTTTCCCTTGGAAAAACTATCACTGCAATACAAGTTGTTTCCGAATTTATAAATACTTCTTCCGAAATCGATTATTTTATAAATTTTCCCATAAGTGGGTACGACGTATGTTTTGTTTTTGTATTTATATTTAATGGATTTAATGGTGGTATTGCTGTACAATATATTGTTTGTATGCAAATCGTTGTGTGTAAAGTCGAATACCTTTTGATACGTCAGTAAAGTGAATATAATCTGTACAAAAGCACTGCTTATCTCCTTTTCTTTGATTAACCGTTTATCAAGCAAATCGTCCAATGTCCCGTCGCATTTTTCAAGACAAATCAACTGTACCGGAAAATTATAAATGTAAGCATTTATAGCGTCTTTTTCAGATTCATTTGAATCGTCAGAGGTTCCAATTTCCGAGTCATCTTCTGTACTAGTCTCGTTGTCGTCTTCGTCTTCTTCTTCTTCTTCCTCAGACCAGTCTCCTCCTTCAGACCCTTTTTCTGAATTATCATCGACAGAACTTTCGCTTATTACGCTGTTGTTTGTCGAGTCTTCACTATCCGAATTATCCGTTTCTTTTTTCGAATCTTGGAATACGACCTCCATATCCATACTATCGTCTTCCATATTTACTTTCTCCCAACAATCGTCTTCTTGGTCGTCTATTACTTCGAGAGAAACAACTTGGTCACCAGTGAGATCAAGACGATCTTTTTTTGAAAAAGTGGCTTGTCCTGGCGAGCTGGAAATATGGTCGAGAGTCTCGTGATTTATATTGTACAGGAGTTTGAACGATTTCATGAAATGAGATGATTCTTGTAGATACTCGAAATCGTCCGCTATATTCAGTTTGAATTTCTTCTGGGTGCATACATAAGTACCGTAAAAATCGACCCCGTGAATGAAACCATGTTCATTTAGCAATTGGGAACAAAGGTAATTGAAAAACCCGTCGATATAGGAAGAATTATTCGCGCTTAATACTTTGCTCGGACAATGAATATCATCGATATTTATCGGTATTCGCGTCTTTTGTCTCGTAAAGTCGTCTTTGTATTTTCCGATTAAATAATGAATCGGGTCAACTAATGGTGCATACTTGATGAAAATCGGTTTCTCCATGACGATTCCTTTCCTGTCTGTAACATGATGAAGATCAAGTATTTGATATTTCTGGTTCAAAGTCGTGTTTTCTCCGGTATTTTTCGGGAAAAGAGTTGTAAATATAGGAATATATGATTGGAAATCTTCGCTGTCGAATGGGTTGTATTCCTCGAGTTTATCTTCTTCACTTTCGATCTGGAGTTCCGAAAATTGCTCTTTGAAATGTTCCAAATCGAGATTCTTGCTAAATAACAAATCCGGTATTATTTTCATTCTGGTATGATGTGAAAATATATTTAATTATATGCTCATGAACATGAATACAATAAATGTGCGAAATATCGATAAACGGTTTAGGAAAGTAACTATATAGGAAATGACATTACAATTAAAACGATTTGATATGCGGATGATTACATTTAAACCTGATGAGAATAAAGGTCCGGTCGTTGTCCTGATCGGAAGACGTGATACGGGTAAGTCCTTTCTTATTCGTGATCTTTTATATTTTCACCAAGATATTCCGATTGGCACTGTTATTTCCGGGACGGAAGCGGGTAATGGCTTTTACAGTAGCTTAGTCCCGAAATTGTTCATTCATGAAGAATATAGCTCTATTTTAGTTGAAAATGTCTTGCGGAGGCAAAAAGTTGTGCTCAAACAAATCAAAAAAGAAATGGACACGTATCGGAAATGCTCTATAGATCCCCGGACGTTTGTCATTTTAGACGATTGTCTGTACGACAATAGTTGGGCACGGGATAAATTAATGCGTCTTTTATTTTTCAACGGCAGACATTGGAAGATCATGTTAATCATCACAATGCAATATCCCTTAGGTGTTCCGCCTACGCTACGGACCAATATTGATTACGTTTTTATTCTTCGGGAACCGTACATTTCCAATAGAAAACGCATTTGGGAGAACTATGCGAGTATGTTTCCTACTCTCGAGTCATTCTGCTCGGTAATGGATCAGACTACCGAGAACTTTGAATGCCTGGTAATCAATAATAATACGAAATCTAACAAACTAAACGACCAAATCTTCTGGTACAAGGCTGAAAAACGGCCCGATTTCAGGCTGGGATCAAAAGAATTCTGGGAATTGTCGAAAGGAATGGCGTCTGATGACGAAGATGAACCATATGACCCAAATAGTGCGAAGAAAAACAAGCCCGGAATCACAGTGAAAAAAAATAAATGGTAGTTGTTAATATATAAGCAAAAAATAAAATCTGAATCAATATGAGAACTACCTTCACAAATTCAATACATATAATCGATTGTGTGAAGGATAAAACTATTATTATGGGGTTATTTTAGTATTATTATAAATATTTCTCGAATCACGTCTGAGAGGTCAAATTGTTTGGTGTTGGGATTGAATCGGATCAACTTGTTTCCTCGGGAAATAATATAGTCTTCTCTGATTTTTTCCATTATGGGATCTCGATCTATGTGGTTGTTTTCGTCACATTCAACTGCCAAACGATAATCGGGGAAATATAAATCGATTCTATATTTCCCCATGGTAAATTGTCTTTTACAGTCGATAACACCTTTGAATGCATTCTCAATGAACCCAATCGTCTGATTTTCGACACACATTCCGATATTTATACTCTTCGCTGTGTCGCTTATATCGACTATGTATCTGTTTCTTAAATTATATGAATTTTTCAGCAAGTCAAATGCAGATTCGGTAAGGAGATATTGGATTTTATTTTGTCCACCATTTTGTTTACAAGTTGCTGTCGTTTTTCTTTTTATAAAATGCAAATTTTCTTTGTAGTTCTTTTCCAAGTTCGTAGTTAAATTTGTTTTCTGGCATTTGAAATATGGGACTAGGTCATCCAAGTCTTTCGTGAATTTTTCCATTAGGATATGAACATATTCTGATTTATTTTACTGTTTATCAATTTTTTCGTATATGGGAAGGGTTTTGAATTCCGTTCTTTTGAGAGAATGTCAAAAGTGAAAAATCTCAGTGGAAATCAAAGAATATTTGAATGCATCGCCGTATGCTTTGAAAGCTACCGTGTGGACAGACGAAGGAAATAACGAGGGATATTATGGTATATCTTTAAAACAAAATGACTTGAAACCCAAGTTGATTTCGTCTACCGGAAAAAAAGTATCAAAAATAGAATGTGAAACAAACATGGTATTGGCAACATGGGATACAATTGCAAAAGCAGCTCTAGCCGAAAATATGTGTGCTGCAAAAATGAGTAGATGCGTGAAAAATAAAAATATAATAAATGATTATTATTATAGTGTTATTTGAATGTTTTACATAAAATAATTTAAATATATACCCAGACATAATATAAACCACATGGAGAGAAAAAAGGTGGCAGTAATTTTTTACGGCTTATCTAGAACACTTGAAAAAACGATTGACTCTATAAAACATCATTTGTTCACCCCCTTGGAAGAAAACTCAATCGAATATGATGTTTTTATTCACACATTTAAAATTTTCGGACCTTACCATAACGAGTGGTCCTCAGAATCCACACCTGTATATAAAAATGAAGATATTGAAAAAATATTAAACCCCAAGTATTATATTTACAGTGATCAGGGAACGGTTATTTGTAGTATTGATTTCGAAGATTATTATAAAAAACTAGGAAATTGGACGGGGATGTCTAGTGAGATGACAAAATATTTAATTAAAAATTTGTGTTTGGCATTATACTCAAAAAAACAAATCACATTACTTTTTGAACAACATAAAGAAGAGTACGACTATGCCATTATCTGCCGTCCGGACATGCAATTTAACAAGACTATTGATATTGATTATTTCAAAGAGTTGAATGATAGTAACATTATCATACCTGACGATCAGTGGTGGAGTGGATGCAACGACCGATTTTGTATAGGAACTCCAAATGTCGTTTTACAATATGGAAAACTGTTTGATGAACTTAAGGCATATTCCGAGAATAAAAGTATAATTTCTGAACGATATTTATTCGATAAATTGAAAGAAAAAGGAATAACTATTATACCCAAAAAAATGGAGTATGTAACTTTGCGAATATAAAGGGTCCTTATTTCCCACACACAAACGGGAAACACGACATTTTGGGAGCCACAACTGTTTTCAAGTCAACCAACGTAACTACCGTGTCAATGATGAGATTAAATCCCTCAAGTATAGCGTCGCGTTCTTTCTCCGTCATCTTCTCTCTGAATTTTAAATCATACATTGCGGCAGCAATGATTTTGATAACTGTCGCGCAATCCGTTGGAGTAATATTTTTGATTTTCAAGGTGGCATAAACATCGTTCAATTCCACAAACAAAACAATCAGTGTGGGAACATCCTTCGCGTCCAGTTTCTTGTCTTCGAGAATTTTCATCAAAAGTGCCTCGATTTTTTCTAAAGTATCCATCTTTATCGTCGTGAGCTCCAACACCATTAATTGCAAAAGTGGTGTGATTTTAATCTTTTCTTCCATCGTTTTTCTCAAGAGATCTTTCAAAGTTCCTTCCTTTTCGGTTTCTGGAATCGGGATGGGGACTGGTTCTTCGGTAATTGGTGTCGACATTATGATATATATAGGGGAATATATATTATATTTTTGTAGAAAATATTAAAGGAATAGTATATTATATAATATATATATAATATAGTATATTATATTATATTAGCATGAAAAGCGACATAGATTTCAAAATTTTTGACGAATTCAAAGAAAGTTACATCATAGGGGATTTATTCAACATGCCGAAGTTTTTCGCTGGATGGAATAGTAATCCACATCACAACGATTATATGTACAATTTATTTAAAAAGACAGCATCACAATATAAAGACAATATTTTGGGTATCTATGATCGCTATAGAACAGATGAAAACGAACCATTTCCAAATGTTGAAAAAATAAAATCATCAGTTGATATATTTATTGAAAATAATAAAACAAACGAGACGTTGAATACTTTATTAGTAACATGTAGTAGCGAGAACACATTAGTTGTCCATTTAAGAAGTGGCGATAAGGGTGTAGTAGAAGACCATTATATCAATACTATCATAAATTTATCTGTTAAATACGAGAAGATTGTAATATTATGTGGTATTCATCAAAATGGTGAAAGATCACATTGTTTTCCAAATGTAACTGAATCAATAAATAACATGAAACTTTCCTTGTCAAAATTATATTCAAAAAACTTAGACATAACAGTAGACTTAAACGAACCCGATATACATTTAAGTGCCATGAGAACATCAAAAAACTTGTTATTGCATAAAGGTGGTTATTCTTTATTAGGTGGACTTATATTTCGTGGCAATAACTTATACATGACTGCTTTGTTTAACCCAATACAATCCAACAATCAAGAATATTTCACATACTGTAAAAATTATACTGTTTTATAAACGTTTCACACTCGTCTCGGCCATCAATTATTATGTTATTTAATAAATTAAAACAACTTAAATATTTCTCGATTAAGTAAACAATGAAATTGGCCGAAATTATTGATAATTTCCAGACAGACAAAAATACAACCCACAGTTATTTGGATTTATATGACAAGTTACTGTTTAGAAAGAAAAACACTGCGAAAAATGTGTTAGAAATCGGAATAGGGGATTTTGATATGAAAAACGGAGGAAGTATCAAACTATGGAAAGATTATTTCCAAAATGCAATTATTTATGGATTGGATATATTGCCAATTGATCGAGTCATCGATGAATTGAAAAATGATAAACGGGTAATTTTATACACATCTACTAACGCATATGACGAACTTTTTTTTAAAACTCAATTCCTAGATAAAAAAATGAAGTTTGATTTTATGTTGGATGATGGGCCGCATACTTTGGAAAGCATGATACAGTTCATTAAACTGTATTCGCAAATAATGAGCGATGACGGAATATTGGTGATTGAAGATGTTCAATCCATCGATTGGATTGAAACGCTTAAAAATGTTGTTCCTAATGATTTAAAACCATTTATAAAGGTATATGACTTAAGAAAAAATAAAAACCGTTATGATGATATCGTGTTCACAATTGACAAAAGTGTAAGTTAGTGAAATCACCCCGAAAAAGTGTGGCTGCGAGAAAACAGTTCCTGTGAAATCAATATAAATGAAAGTTTTTAGTTTCTATAAATGGACGGAGCTTCTGCGATTAAGTACATTTTGCAAAATGGAATTGAGGGAGCGATTATTGAATGTGGAGTAGATAGTGGCGATTTTGAACATATATGGATTATGGAATTAATGAGTAATCAGCAGATACGTGATATATATTTGTACGACACATTCGGTGGATTAGTCGAACCGTCTAAATATGACTATACATGCCCCAATGCAAAATTATACTCCATGAATAAAGACGAAGTGCATGAATATTGGAAAAGCAAAATCATCGGTGAAAAAGTTAACGGGTGGTGCTATACTCCTTTAGAAACTGTAAAGCAACGCTTGCACTCAACCGGTTACCCGTCTCAAAATTTACATTATATAGTCGGCGACGTCATGGAAACACTTAAAAACAAGACAACAATTCCTCCCAAAATTGCAATCTTGCGATTGGATACAGACTGGTATGAGTCAAGCAAGTACGAATTGGAGCAAATGTACGATAATGTGGTGGAAGGCGGAGTCATCATATTTGATGATTACTACCATTGGGACGGACAAAGAAGAGCTGTCGACGAATTCTTTGATAAAATCGGTATTAATTACGACTTTGTTGACATAGGAAACAATAAAACTGCCGCAATCATAAAAAAATCGAATTGAATTTACTAATATATTTTAATCCATACGCAAATATATGAGTATCAACCACGATTTCCTTTAATAAAAACAAGCTGATTTCTATCCCACAATTTTCCTTCGTAGTGTGGGTACATGATATCGCCATAAAACTTTACATTAGTATAATCGTGTGGTTGTTTATTTCGAAACGTGAAATCAACGCCGTTATACTGCAGTAAAAGCGAACCTATATTCCAGCCATTTTCAATAACTTTGCGAGACATCAATACTTCTTTATTCCAAATAGCTTCTTCAAATGTTTTGGCAATATTAGTATTGCTGAATATTTCACATTTTATTAAGTATTCGAGTGTATTTTTGTCCATAGCAAAAATATATGATTGTACGTGTGCCTTTGTCATTGGCTCCGATATCGTATTTATTGTGCTACCAGTAAGTTTTACATGTTTTAATTCATTCAAGTAGATATCTGTCCATTTTGCAGTCGGATTGTTCATAAATGGACCGATGATAGAGGAATTACAGAATATAAATGTATCGTAGTTTTCATACAAATTATTTTTCAATAATACTTCACTCCAGCCACCAAAATCGTACCCAATGTTTTCTCGGTGAAATGTTTTTACATAACTCGGCACTTCAAACACGTTGTTTTTATCGTTTGAAATTACAACAAAATCAATATTGTCATCGTAAAATATTGCGTTTCTAATAAAACTTGTTACTCGATCGTTCACTACATGAAACACAAATAATACAAGAGTTCTAGTCATTTTGTTTGTTTTATGAAATAATATGTATATACATATTTCATAATCTGTATTTAAAAATCGGGCACCCCTGTAAACACCGGGGTTTTATTCAGACTTATGCCCTTGTTATTGGTAATCACTGAAAAGAAATCGTCAAGTTGGCCTTGATACTGAAGAAAGACAAACCCACAAGCGAGAGAACTTGAAAACACCATGATTGTATCCCGCATGGCATATTTTAAGTTATTTTTAATGTCTTTTTCGATAAACTTTAGCTCGAGTATTTTCAATAATACAAAAAGTACCGTCACACACCCTGCGAATAGCAAGACTTTTTCCATGTTTATATCTTATTAGAACGTTTTCCCCTTATTTGAACGTAGTTCACAAATCTTCAATCCCAAGATTAATTTCCGGTTCTTTATGATTGTCTAAATCAAACACATCATTCAAGATAACTGGGTCGGTGTGGATTTTTATCCTGTCGGGAAGATCTTCGAAATCGTTTTCCTCTTCCAATTTACGTTGAGCATTTCTCGCGACACTCAATTCTTCTAAATGATCAATATCTTTCGATGCGACAATACTCGTTCCATCTGAAGCCTGATCAGTGTTGTTGAATGTAAGTTTTGTTGTTACTTTTTCTTCATCCACGTTTTGAATCGACAGCACGGGAGGTAAAGGCTCTTCTACTTTTATCTTCATTTCTTCCGTTACACCGGTTTTCTTTTCCTCAATCGCCGCCGGGTCAGGTTTCTCAACTATTGGTTCAATAAAAATCTCTTCTTCTTCCTCCACCGTCTCGTCCATGTAAGCGCGGATGATCGCTTCTGTCGGAATGCTTTCCCGAATCGAAGACAAGATACATTCCTGAACAATCACTTCCGTCTCTCGTCTGTATTTTTGGATTTGTAAATCACCCACGTTTTTCTCAAACAAATAAACATTAGAATATATCTTTCTGGCAACATTGACATATACGCGATGAATGAAATGGTCTAATTTCGGAATTGAAATGTCGATTTTCTTTTGCTTATTTCCAACACGAATACATGTGAGCACTTTCAATTGAACAATATGTACACACGAAATCAAATCTTCTAAATAAGTGCACCCACTCTTTTCGATAATACGTTTTCGCTCTTCTTCTAGAATCAGTGAATTCCATTTCGGTACACGTGTCAACAAGTTCTGAAAGGTCATTAAATATTTGCCCATTTCATTATTTTCCACACACATTTTCCACGACTCGTTGAAAATAGACTGGACCCCTTCTACAATCAAGGGGGTAAGAATACTCACCAATCGTCCACACCATTCGTTTTTCGATTCGTACAAATTTGACAAGACGAAATCATCCATTTCTTAGCAAGCAATACTGAATCTAAAAAATGCACGTTTAAATCCTTTTCTTTGGAAATCATAAAAACGAAAGTTCGTGGAGAGGGTCACTTATGCGGTAAAAGATGAAATCCAAAATATACAACATTAAGAGTTTCTCACAACGGAACTCCGGTTTTACTTTAATAAAACACATATTAAACTCGGATTTTTCTTTTTTCGTCCATTTTGGCTGCTCGCTCGCCCAATTCACGATATCCATGCAACAAATTCCATTGTCATACATTCTGTTGACTATATTCATAAGTTCTTTATGATTCCATTTTCCTGGTGACAATTCCTTCGATATTTCAAGTTGTATGGCTTTAGTCTGCGTTGGATTGGAAATTGTATTCATGTGCAGATTCACTTGTTTTTGGTTGATAATCGGATACGGTACAAATATATTACAAAATCGAGAGATAATAGGCGGGAGTAAGCCTTGTTTGTTTTCGACAATAATGAAAAAACGTGTATTTTTACTGTACTGTTCTATGCATCTCCGCAGAGCCGACTGAGCATCAATCGTCAAATTATCTGCATTTAACAACACCACCGACTTGAAATAGTATCCGCCATTCAACTGCACATTTGTTTTGGCAAAAAACTTTAAATCTTCGCGAATAAACTTGATTCCTTTCCCATGTGAACAATTCACGTGCATGACGTTATTCTTAATCATGTTTTCGTTGTATCGGTAAATCTTTTTCAAGAATTCCTGAACCAATGTCTGTTTACCAGAACCGGATGGTCCGTTGAAAATAATGTGCGGAATTCGATTTGATTCATAGAATTCGTCTAGTTTTGTTTTTATTTCTTGGTGGATATCCAACAACATTCACTTCTTTGGTTATGCATCTTCTTCCTTATATGATTTTTTATCTTCTTCTACTCGGCATACCTTTAATTGTTTTGTAAACCGGAATTTTTCGGAATACATGCACCTTCGTCTTATATTACACAACAAACAGCTAATCTCTACATTATCGTTGGTGTGCCCGATTTTATTATCGATTCGTTCCAATGTCCATTGCATATTTTCTCTCGATTGCTTATACCATACCAAGATGGGTTGGGTGCAGTAAAAACACAAAAGGTTGCTTTTCAGTAATTTTCGGACCACTTCGTTGAATCCAATAAACTCTTCACGATTGAATTTGTTCTTTGCTAAATCCTGCTGTTTATATCCGCTCAGTTTTTTGGCAATTTCATTTTTCAAGTATCGGTTTTCTTCGACGTCTACCGCCTTTAACATTTCAAGTTGTTTTTCTACTGTAAAATCTGTGTCGTCAAGCAAAGTCCATACTGCGGTTCCCGTGATTATTCTGTTTTTTTTCTCCTTTTTTATGTCCTCTTTTTTCGTCTCTTTTTTCTTATGTACTTTGAGAATCGGGTTATACTTTATTTCTCTCGTATTATCTTCTTCCATGATAAAAACTATATATATAAAAAACCAGTTAGATATATTTTTGCTGTATATATATTAAGGATGAACACAGATACTTCTAATAATGAAATACCAGCCCAGGAGATTAATATCGATGACTTGTTAGAATTAGAGAATCAACAGAACAAAAAAGAGACGTGGGGAAAGCTTAACCGAACTCTACGTCTACATCTGTTGCATAACTATGCTGAAAAGTATGGTAAAGAAAACAATGCCCAGCCGAAAGAAGTGAAACAATTGAAACAATACCTGACAATATCTCTCGATACCAAAAAGTTAAATAGAGCAAAAGATCTAGCGTACGACCGTGATAAACAGGAAATAATAAATATTCCCCATTTATTTTTTCACCCTATTACGCGAGTATTCACCTTGAGAAATGAGAGCAGGATCTCCACTTTGAAATCACTAGGACCGAGGAAAACGGAGAAAAATAAGGGAAATGAAATCTAGCTACAGAAAATTGATTCGTTTTTTTGAAAATACTATATATAATAAATTTATAATATATAGTAATGGAACTAACTCAAGAAGAGCTAGATGATGTTTGTCTGGCTATTTATGAATATAGTGAGGAATATTTGCAATTACATGCAATAAAATTGTCGAAACCCGGGTTTTACGACGAGTTTTTACATGACACGTTCCATTATATTCAATCTATAGGATTTTATCATCGTGAAGATGATGATGATGATGATGATGAAGAAGAAGAAGAAGAAGAAGACGAACCAGAAATACCTTTCGAATTTGTTGCACATGTTTGTAAACAAATCTGTGAGATGCTAGCAATACCTGAACGACAAATACTAGTTCCTACAGAAGAATTGATAATGGATGAAAACGAAATACGTGATAAATTAGAACGATTACAAGCAGTTCCAGTACAAAAACAAAGAAGCGCAGAATGGCATGAGAAACGGCATGACCAATTTAGTGCGAGTAATCTGTATAAATTATTCGGGTCGGCGGCACAAATAAACAGTATTATTTATGAAAAGTGTAAACCTCCTTCTGTTGCAGTGGAGGGCATGAATAAAATGAATGGCGGAGACACACGGAATCCAATGAATTGGGGAATCAAATATGAACAGTTATCTTTAATGATTTACGAAGATAAATTTTCCACAAAAGTAAAATCGGATTACGGATGTATTCCTCATCCAAATCCATTGATGCATGTCGGCGCGTCTCCTGATGCAATCAACATCGACCCATCGAATCTGTCCAAGTACGGTACTTTGGTCGAGGTGAAAAATATCGTCAATCGAGATATTGACGGTATACCATCCGAACAATATTGGGTTCAAATGCAGGTCCAGATGGAAGTGTGTGATTTGCAGAAATGCGATTTCTTGGAAACCCGTTTCAAAGAGTTTGAAACAGAAGCCGCTTATCTAGACAGCGATTGCAAATATAAAGGGATTATTTACTTGTTAATTCCGAGAGAAGGTGTGGTCGCCGATTCAAAATATGTATATGTTCCATTACATTGCCAGGATTTGGAATTCTTCGTAGAAGAAACCGAACGTGCGAATCCACAGTTCATTCTCTATGAAAAAACGTATTGGTATTTAGATGAATTCTCATGCATTCTCGTGGAGAGAAATAGTTTATGGTTTCAAGCCGCCGTACCTATATTACAGAAGGAATGGGCAGTTGTCGAAAAGGAAAGAAAGGAAGGATACGAACATCGAGCACCCAAGACCCGAAAACCGAAAATCACTCTCGAAGGCGACCCACTTAATAATCCTGTAAATATAAATATTAATAAAATACACATAATCAAGTTGGACGAAAATGGAAACCCTTTCGGATAGGGTCAATTCATATCCAGTAAATCTTCTACGACTTCCTTTTTTAGCGCCTGCTGAGTTATATGCTGGGTTAAGATATTGATTGTATTTGTTCGATGTTGTAACTCAATGTCGAATTGCGCGATTATTTGTCGTTGATTTTTAATTGTTTCGTGCAACTCTATACATTCTTTGTAATAATTCGATTTGTTGAAATTCAAATCTTGCATCCACCGAATATGCGATTTCGTCTTTGTATGTAAAGCGAATTGTTGAGTGGTATTGTATAATTTATCTTTACGACTTGCGCATGGACAGTAAACCCCTCTTTTATAAGGTGGTTTATCTACATAATTTCCAGCCTCGTCTACATTTGGAACATATACATCGGCTTCAAGTGCCACATCCATTCCTCATTTATATCGTAAAGTGTTTATATTTCTTCTTTTAGAATATATGGAGGATGATATATATCGTCATTGTCAATACATATTTTTTTCACGGATGTATACCGTAATGCATTCAATATCGCGTAACTAAAAGTTGAACCGTGGTAATTATACGGGTTAATATTTCCTATAAATACATTGTTACATTTCTTACTAATGAGTAAATCCACAATCGCATTGACTTCTCTTCCTGTAATCATCGTTTTATCCATTTGGACAAATTCGTATTTGTTCTCAGTCATCCATTTTGTCACTCTATTTTCAGTATTCATTGACAAAATAACAGATAGCGAATCATGTGGATCAATGTGCGCTTGAATACTATTGATATATTGCTTCACAATCGCATCTTCGTACGATTCGCATGAAATGCCGTTGATAGATGACCAAAACGGAATCGCATCTTCTTCTAGCCGTAAATGAATCACGTTGATTTTTGATCCTCCTCTGTTTTTTGAAGAAACGAATAAATTCGCATACTTTTCGTAAATCGGACTGAAACATACATTGCTCAGGAAAAGATTGAAAGACTCTGTTCTACCCTTGCAGTCGGTTATACTCGTTGGGGAAAGCCATGGTTTTTTCTCCCAGTTTATAAAATCAATCTCCATATCTTCATGTAAAAATAAACGCACTTCGTCTCTCGTTTCATGAAATATAAATCCATTAATAATATAGGTAAAATAAATCTGTTTTCTGACATTTTCACATGGATCGTATCCGAGTATCTCGTTGAGAGAAGTGCCTTTCGGAATACACAGCCGATTTTTGGTATAGAAGCGTTCCATGATTTGCGGGGTAATATCGACCAAATTGGCATGACATTGGCCATAATGAATTTGAATTGATTCGATTTGTACAGCTTGTTTTGACAAAATGGTTACCCCATATTCTTTCATGGCTTTATTTATGCGTGGAAAATCCAGGATAGTGGATGCATCGTGATATTGATTGCTGTTTAAATCTCCCATGAAATCATCCACTATAATAAGAGTATTTCCTTTCAGTACAGAACCGATTACCATTGTGTTTACGAGAGAATACAATTGATTACATAGACCTATTCCACTTGTTCCGAATTTACAGTACAAAATGTTCTCTCGAAAACGCAAATTAACACGTTCTTCATAATTACTTTTAGGATAGTCAACTTGATACATATGTTCTAGTTTATAGATATTATACCAAAGCGCCTTGGGGTTTTGTAATATCCAGAATTCCGCGTCGTATTTATCACGTAACCTTGAAACATCCAGAGTATTTAGATAAGATGCATTTGCCCACCAGAAATTACCTGAATAATGATGGGGATTTTCGGAATCTTTTTGATAATTCGTCCCAACGACATCGTAAATGTCCAAATAATCTGTACAAATGTCTGCATTTTCAACGAGACAAAACATGAAATATTTTATCCACGACTGAATTCCAGCAAAAAACGGATGGCTCGTTTCATACGTCACTCCTTTTGTGTGCATATATAACACTTTGTACTCGGGATGAATTTTGCAGAAAGCATGCATTTGCCGGATAGTGCAGTTTTCGAATAAATCCATCTGAAGACTGTAATTTTCAACAATGAATTTAGGATGTATAGATTTGAACTCGGATTCGTTCAAGGGATCGCCAATGTTGTTGATGAAAACAAAATCGGTTTTATCCATAAAATGATGGTGATTTAATGCCGTCGCCATTTGAAGAATGAGTTTGTTTTTATGAGGAGACATGTTTGTACTGTGGATAAAACAAGCTACTTTTCGAAGAGGCATTTCTTTCTTTTCATAATACACATTGTTTCATATAATTTTTGACCGTAAAACTATAAACCGAGAGAAAAAATTGATGAAACAGTTTAAAGATTATATAATCGTTATTGTAACAAAACCTTTACTAAAAAATGGATCATGATATTGAGAACCAGTATTTGAAAAAAGACGAGTTTGTTTATCGTAGGATTTCAAATCAGGAAGAACATGATAATTTCATTCCAGTCAAACCGGAACACCGATGGGTTATCAGGGGAGACATTGAAAACCAAGGAGCGGGTTTCAAGGTCGTGAAACTAGCCAAAAGCCCCAATGAAGATAAATCGAAATCTAGGTTTTTCTCAAATGATGCGTGGAATAAATGTTAATGTTGATGATGTGAATTTTTAATGAATTAATGAATCTTGCCTTGTTTTTTTTTTTCACGAGAGAAAAAATTGATTCGGATGTTCCAATGCCCAAGACTGATATAATATGAAACATGAAATTCGAATATAATTTGATCAAGCTATTTAGTTCTCTTCCTCAAGATATGATACGAGCCATTCTCGAATTCGACGACACGTATCACAATACATTCCGTACGGAAATATTCAGGGAGCAGCTCCTCTCCCTTTATTGGAAACAGTCTTTTATAGAGACTGCCGTGTACAAATTGGTATTTTCGTATCTGGAAAATATTATAAAAACCAGGCAAACGTTTATGAGACCGGATAACTTTTATGTCATCATGGGTGGAAGATTTCAAACGAAACGTACATTCACGTCGGTTAGCGATATGCGAAAAGACATCAAATTTATCTTGTCTCCCTATAAGAATTTCATGCGGTGGAAGATGGTTCCAGTCATGGATAAATCCGAATACTACGCGAAACAAACTATTGTCTGGGATGGATGCATCGGAAATAGTTCACATATTCAATCCGATCCAAGTTTGTTCTTGTCACTTTTCTTCGGAGCGGGTTCTCTCGGTGGACAAATGACAAAACACGTCACGCCGCCCGAGTTTGGACATATCGGCGATACTTTTTGGTTTTGAGAGGAAAATAAAAAAGAGGAAAAATTGATTCCTCTTTTTTAAACTTATACATAACCCTATAAGGAAAACAAATTTACTAAAAATGAACAACAACGATTCGAAACCTACTCAATGGCTATTGCATAACTGGCCGAATGTCCGCATTGCCGCAAAGACGACGCTCATGGAAAGACAACAGTTTCCGAATTATGTCCAAGAGTACATTCAAGAAAAGTGGATAAAAGTAAGTGATGCATCGGGCGGGACCTGGGAAGAACCTATTTACCATTTCCAAAAGAAAGAAAAAATATACAAACGAGACTTCCCTCGCATAGCAGCATTGGGTCTATTGCCCACTATAAATAGAAACCAGATAGAACAAAACAACAGAAAGGCCATGGAGATTATCAATACTCAAGGTATTGAGGCCGGAATTAAACACATGTTCACACACCCGAGAACCGGACAGGCAATGTCATATTCTGAAATGAGAAGTATGTATGGTTAAAAAATTTTAAATAGAATATTTTTTTCATAGACATTTGCGATGCACAATCGATGGACCACAGTCGTCATACTCTTCACGCAAAATCCAGTTTTCCTGGAAAGTATTGAGAGAAGTCAAAATCGATCCTCCGATCCACACACTATATTTTCGTTCAGGAGGAGTTATAACACGCACAGTTACTGCTTGTGGAGCTAGTCGCTTAATTTCCGATGTTAACCGCTCGTTTATTCCTGGAAACATGGTTGATCCCCCTGACATGACTATATTCGCAAACAAATCGGAGCGAATATCGATATCACATTGCATGATGGTCGCAAATGCACTTTCGTGGATTCCTTCGCATTCTTTCCCCATCAAGGAAGGCTGGAAAAGTACTTCGGGGCAACGAAATCGTTCGCTACCAATACAAATAACATTTCCATCCGGCAATTCGTATGATTTTTCCAGTTCTCCAGACTCTGCCGATTTTTTCAATTCTTCGTCATAATCTAAAGCAACATAAGTCATTTGTTCTTTAATGTCGCGAATGATTTCCATTTCCGCAGAAGTCGTAAAAGCATAGCCTCTCTCCGTCAGAATTTTAGATAGAAATATCGTCATATCTCGTCCTGCAAGGTCTAGGCGTCTAATGCAATGTGGGAGAATATACCCATCGTATATAGGAACTGTATGTGTCACGCCGTCTCCGGAATCAATAATGCATCCGGTTGTCCTTCCAGCAGAATATAAAGAGAGAACTGCTTGAATATTTACATACATGGCGGGAACATTGAAATTTTCAAACATGATTTGTGTCATACGTTCTCGGTTCGCTTTAGGATTCATGGGTGCTTCCGTCAGCAGAACAGGATGTTCTTCGGGAGCAATGCGCAATTCGTTGTAGAATGTATGATGCCATATTTTCTCCATATCGTCCCAATTGGTCACAATGCCGTGCTCAATAGGGTATCGAATCTGCAAAATACCTCTTTTTATTTGCGCTTCGTCTCCGACATAGGAATCTGCTTGCTCTAATCCGAGTACTTCTACGTGTTTTGGACGGCCCACGACAGATGGGAAAACCGCGCGAGGGGCGTCGTCGCCGGAAAAACCCGCTTTACACATTCCTGACCCATTATCAATCACAATCGGCTGCCAGTCAAAGTCTTGGAAAGTAGACATTATATAATCTTGATTTATATTATATAATCATGTCTTGTCCCTATTTGGGAAATGAGGAGAGTCTGATATTGCCGTCGTTGATGTTTTAATGGCTGTGCTCTTTAATTTTTTCAAGAGTGCCTAAACTATACTGCATATCTGGTTTATTTATATTGGGAAATTTGATGAGTGAGGACCAAAATCAATAAATTATTATTTTAACCTTTACTTTTGATGATAGGATACGAACTTGCATATGTAGTTGTTTGGTGTTGCGATTTTTTGTTTTCGTCTAATATTCGTGTCAATTCTTTAGAGTTCCCTTGCCCCAATAAAAGTTTCAAGTAAAAATCGTTTTCAACATTGTAAACTGCGTGAAGTAACCTGTCCAAGGAGGTTTCTGGGAACTTTTCCGTAATTTCTAATGTTATGTCTTGCAATACGTTCGTGAATGATAAATCTTTCGCAAAACCCAATGGATTTGGTAAAGTCCTCATGGTTATATCTGTTTCTTTTTTGTAATATTCTCTCGGGTCTGAATATGATGCGGTGTTGTCTGGAACAAAAATACTTCGAAATACATCCATAAAAGATCTCTTATTCAACATTTCTAAAATGTAAATGGTATTTTCAATTTGCTGCTGAGATATTTTCTGAGGTGATGAAGTATCTGGATTTGCAATAAAATCTACTCGGTATTTTTGTAATGCAGTTATTAGTTTTCCGATATATTCCTTACGCTCTGTCTTGAAAGAATCTGGCTGACCATTGAACGCTGCGTAACCATTATCAGTTATGTCACTTAGTTCATCATATTTTTTGTCAGAATAATAAAAATAATACAAAAATATCTCATCGGTTGCAGCATCTAGAAAAATCGCTAATTTATCTTTTGTAAACTCGTCTTTTACCGTGCCTCCTTTTTGTTTTTTCCTTGATTTTCGTTTTTTTCTTTTTCCTTTTTTGGTTGGCGGCATTTACGATATAACGATAAAATATTATCCATATAATCTGCTTTGATTTCTAGTTCTCCTCTTTCGTCGAGTCGACCGTTTCGTTTTTTTTGCTTTTAAAGATTCTTCTTCTGGCGTAGCTTCTACTTCTTTTTCTGGCAAAGCTTGTTTAGTTGCTCTGGCTTCGAGAGAACCTCCTGGATTATACCGTAAAAACCAATATTCAAACTCCTCCGTATTTCTTTTTTTCTTCAATTCTTTAAATTTGTCCGCTTTTTCGCTCCGCATACTTTCCAATGTCGGTGGTTTCCCGTAACATTTAATACTGAAACGTTTCAATAATCCGTTTTGTGCTAAACGACTTTTCTGTTGGACCATGAATAAAAACTGAGACATACATAACAATCGCTCTTTGAAATGAGAATAATACGCTCGGTCTGCATAATAAAACGCTAAATAGAAAGAAAGCATGGTATCAATTGTCGCCACTCTTATTTGTTTGTCGCGGATAAACAGTTCATTGTAACTATGGCATGCATTTGGTCTGTATATAAACGCTATTGTATCGGTTGACACCATTATTTCTACATGATACGGGACAATTTCACCGATTTCCGAATGTTTTTTTAACGTCACGTTCGCAAATCCCTTTTCCGTTAAACGAGCGACTAATTCTTCTCCACATTTGTCGGGGTCATCGTGCAAAACATCAAAGTCTGGAATGGCCCGAACTAAACGTCTTTGTGAAGGCGGCATGTACCGCGAATATAAACTGCTCGCATAGCCTCCGAAAAAAACACAGAGATTTTCAATGAAAAAATCACGGGTGATGTAATAAATCTTTTCACTGTTTTCAGGAGTTCCTTGAATACTATCCATCCTACGCTGGAAATCGACCAAATAACAGTGTTTGTTATGGAGAGGATAATGTTGATTTAACAGAGTCAACCGTTTCAAAACTTTTTCCCATCTCGATACATCGCCCTGTGGTCGTGATAGTTCCAGGAACATATTCATGCGTAAAAAATTAGGTGGTGCATATTTAATATCATCTACTACAAGTGCATCTTTCGAAATATTTTCAAAGAGGTCTGGATGTAATTCCGTAATATCTGCCATGGGAATAAAATTGACAAATACTTTAAAGGTTCCTTTGTGAACACCTGCTTTCGCTTCCACATCAGTATACCCTGCTTCATAATAAATATCCGCTAACTTTTTCGCATGCGCTAAAGGAGTAGGAGAATAAAAATCATAATCTGGAATCTCCGAGTCTCTGTTATAAAACTGTGACTCTTCCGGTAATATATTGTTTATTGCTGTTCCTCCATAACAAACATTACCAGTATCTCTCAGAAATGTTTCTACGATTTTAATCATTTTTTTCACATCATCGCTTTTCGCGATTTCGGTTTGTTTCACCGCTTCGGTTTCATCTACCGCTTGACGAAGAATAGCTAATTCACATTCTTCAAATGACATTTTAGGAGTACATGTTTTTTTCATTTCTTTTATATATTCATCCATATTTTTTTCAGGAAAGTAATGGTTTGTTCCATTCAGGGTTTATTTAATTCTTTAGCTTTATTTTTTTCAATCTATCTCTATATACATAAAAATGAAACATGGTGTTAGCGCGAAAAAAACAAAAAATGCACGGAAAAGTAGAAAAGAACCTCGTAAGAAAAAAAATAAAAACCGGAACAAAACGAAAAAAATGCGAAGAAATAAAGCTTATTTTGACGGTGGTGGTGAAGAAACGGAAGACGAAGTAGTTATAAGGCTCATCAAGAACGCCGAAATAAAATACAACACAACCGTAGATAGAGAAAGCGTAAAAAGTGCGCTTAAATTGTTTCAGGAATCATCAATTGAAAAATCAAGCACTGATGAAAATCAAATGGGCGGCTTACATGTTTTTGATGATTCCATCGGTTATTGTAAAGCGTATTCTATTGCAAGAGTTATGTATAAGTTATTCAAACATAAAGACATTATGTTGGTCAGCGATCCATCGAAAGGTTTATATTCCAATGAAATAAAACAAATAATAGAAGAAACTAACAAACGGCGAGCAGATTTAGATTTACCAGAACTAGATTATCATGATATTACAAAAGCATTTAAAAATTTTAATAAGAAACGACAAGATGATAGTCATTTATCATTTCACACGCATCAGCTTATCCAAACTGATTTGGCAGATTTTTTGAAGAAATATGATAAAAAAAAAGTTCATTTAGCTTTTCTTAATGAACCAGAATATGTCGCTGAACAAATATACTTTGAACAATTAAAATGTTTTTACGGCATATTTCCGATTATTGTATATATTTATTATTTTCTAGGGGTAAGAGAATTTATAGGAATTAACAATAAGTTCCAATTTACAAGTAGGCTGCTAAATAAAGAAAAAATGAATGAGTACTTTACAGTTGAAAAAAAAAATATAATTCTAAACTCAAAATTTGATGATATTAGAAACTTTGAAAATTTTAATGTAGGTTTTAAGAAACCTAAAATAAAACCTACAGTTGTGAAACAAGATGACAGCGATGATATAGGAGATTTTGTTATAACAGATGAAGAACTTGCAGAAGGTATTGAAGATATGGAATATTCTGAAGATATAGAAGATTCAGTACACCTCGATAATCAATTAAAAACTTTCTATGAGTTAATGTCAAATCTGAAAGAACAACTTGTTGCTGCAAATCTTATTCCAGTTGAGCTGAGAGTATTTCCTAACCCTAACCCTAATCCGAAAGAGGGAAATTTTTTTTTTAACGTATTACCTTCTTTTCCCATTGATGAACCAGTCTATATTCATTTAAGTTGTTTTGGCAAATTTAAAACAATATTTGAGAATTCAGCCGAGTCCCAAAAAACAACTGGACACGCAGTTGCAGTCAGTAAATTAGATGAAAAAGGGATAACTCTAAAAAACAGTTGGGGTGAAGAATATGAGAATGATGGAAGTAGATTTGTAGAGTGGGATGTAATTGAAAAATTAGGAGTCAATAATGGTAATGATTATTTACAACTCAACGTCATTTTACTTATTCCCACTTGAAGGTTACACATACATCGAATACAACGACTGACTAATTGGGTCATCATTCTTAATGAGAATATCTACATGTTTGCGCTCCACTGTAAATGGAAATTTCACTTCAAGTTTCATGTCTTGTTCAAACAGATTCGAATCGGGTTTCACCAATCTGAACAAGTTCAATTTGGTATAAATGATTTCCAAACATCTCTTGAGATTACGAACTCCTTGTTCGCCTTGACTGAAATGGTCGCTTGAAATGATGTATTGAAGAGTGTCGTCCGGAATAATCACATTTTCTTCTAGGATATTCACTTGCTCTCGTATCTTTGGCAACAAATGTTTCCTCGCGATAATCATCTTCTCCTTGGCGTCATATCCTTTTGTCTGAATACGATACATCCGATCTCTTAGAATCGGGTTGACTTTACTCTCGTCATTATACGAAAAGATAAACAGACACTTGCTCAAATCAAAATCAACTTCTGAAAAGTATTTGTCATGAAATTGATTGTTTTGTGTCGTGTCGGTCAGGTGTGTGAGAATCCCCACAATTTCCTCACCCTTTGGTGTATCGCTAATCTTGTCCAGCTCGTCGAAATAAATCACCGGATTCATACATTTACTCTCCATCAAGATATTTACGATTTTTCCCCAACTACTTCCCTCATATGTATAGGAATGCCCTTCGAGAAAACTTGCGTCCGAATTTCCTCCCAGTGCGATGAATGTGAATTCTCTGCCTAAGATTTTACTGATACCGTCCTTTACCAATGTGGTTTTTCCAGTACCCATCGGGCCTTTGATTGCAATGGCAGTTCCCATCGCGCTCGGGTTTGCGATCCATTGACCTACCATCTGAAGGATCTGTAACTTTGCGTCGTTCAATCCGTATACACAGTTGTCCAATTTCGTTTTCGCATTTTCGATGAATTGATGACATACATCAATTCCGTCTTCTAATTTCACGTCCAGATTTTTATAAAGACCATAAGGAACTCTCATGAACCCGTCTACCCAATTCTTCATTTTATAGTACTCGTTATCACTTGGTTGCATGTTCTTCAGTACATTTAATTTCTGCAAAACTACCATTTTTATCTTGGGCGGGATATTGGACTCTAGGAGTGCCAATCGATATGGTTTTTCAGAAGAGGTGAATTTGTTGATTTCCGTCAAATCGTGCATCACTTTTAGTTGCTCTTTGTGAGACATTTTCTTTTTGAAAAAGGACATTTCGTTTTGGTTTCGCTTATCTTCATCCAAAGATACCAATTCAAAGTATTTCTCTGTATTGTTCTTTCTCTCTTTTTTCACTAGACTGGAGATCGATTTCCGGCATTCCTTGATTGCGCGTTGTAATATTTTATTGTTCGGGCTCTTGTTGAGTTGGTCAGTAAGTGTCTTTTTCAATTGAGTAAATTCAGCATACTTTTTTTCGACACTAGGTTCTTCCGCCTTCTTTTTTTCGACACTAGGTTCTTCCTTCTTTTTTTGCTTTGATTTTTTCGAAGATGAAATCGGCAAAGTCGTCGCAGATTCATATGTCTCCTTCATGAATGTTTTCTCATCATCGCTGTCACAGACTTCGTTTTTATCTTCCTTTATCATCTCTTTATATTCAGCCTCGTCATTGTTCCATGACGAACCACCTCCTCCGAACCCGTCAATCGACAAGATAATCTCACCTCCAAATTCTTCTTCATCCTCCGACGACTCGTCTTTTTTCTTCATTTTCTTTGCTTTCGCCTTTTCTTTTTTATTTTTTCCTTTCGATTTCACAGACTCTTCTGACTTTGATTTCGACTTTGATTTCGATTTCGATTTTGATTTCAATTTCGATTTCTTAGACATTCTTTTTCTTTTTTTATCTTTGGTTTCCTCCTCTTCTTCGGAAGAAGAAGAAGTCGTTTCATCCGCAACACTCTCGTCGCTCTCTGTATCAGATTCCGTGCTTTCGGTTTCATAATCTTCATCGTCGTCATCGTCATCATCATCGTCGTCATCGTCATCATCGTCGTCGTCATCGCCATCATCCGAGTCTGTTTCAGTTTCCGATTCGGACTCCTCGTCCGACGAGTGGATCGTCTCGAAATCATTTTCAGAATCGGATTCCAATCCTTTTTTAACCGTCTCGGTTTTCTTCTGGGAGTTCTTGGCGCGAGTTTGTGTCATGGTTAGAATTAGGGTATATAATGAATCATGATATATTTTCTGAACAATCAATTTTTTGTAATTTTGGCAAAAAACCCTACTACTACTAAAAAATTGATTAAAACCAAATATATATATAAAGTATATATACATATAGTCTAAGCACCGTTCTTTTAAATCATGAAACGAATCCAAACAAACGAATATGCGAATCCTTCAAAAATCATTGGAATCCAATTTAGTATGTTGTCTCCCGATGAAATCAGAAAAAATTCAGTGGTGGAAATAACCTCACAGTCTAGAGATACCATGGGTGGTCTATTTGATCCGAAAATGGGCGTACTGGAACACGGTCTTTACTGTCCTACCGACGGACTCAGTAATATTGAAACTCCGGGATATTTCGGTCACATGGAAATGGCCATGCCCGTCTATTTCATCCAACACATGAAGGAAATCTCGAAAATACTTAAAATGATTTGCTACAAATGCAGTAAACTCCTCATCGATAAACAAAAATATAAACATTTGACGGAACTAACTGCAGAAGAAAGGTGGACATTTCTTACCAGTGTATTTTTCAAGAGACATATTTCGAGATGTGGTGAAAATAGTGACGAAGGATGCGGATGCAAACAACCCGATAAAATTCGCATGTCGGGTTTTGCTACACTTGATGCGGTATGGGAGAGTATTATGGTTAATGACGTTAAAGATACCGTGACTCAGCATATCAGTGCTGATAAAGTATACAAAATGTTCAAACGCATTTCGGACGACGACGTGAATTTCATGGGATTCAGTTCTATTTGGTCTCGTCCGGAATGGATGATTTGTAGAGTACTCCCGATTCCGCCTCCTGCGGTCCGGCCTTCGGTGAAGCATGACGCTCAACAAAGAAGCGAAGATGATCTCACTCATATTTACATGAGTATTAATAAATATAACAACATTCTCAAGGAAAAAATCTCGACAAATGCAGCACCAATGGTGATTGAAAAATATCATCAAATTTTACAATATTACGTCGCAATGGTTGCAAACAACAAAGCAAGTGGGACAAGTCCTATCGGTCAAGCCTCGGGACGCGCATATCAATGCATTAGCAGTCGTCTCAATACGAAAAACGGACGCATTCGTGGAAATCTAATGGGAAAACGTGTGGATTTCAGTGCGCGATCCGTCATTACCGGCGATCCTAATCTTTCCATTACCCAACTCGGTGTTCCTTTAAAGATTGCCAAGAATATTACCAAACCAATCGTGGTTAACGACAGAAATAAAAACTTTCTTACCAAGCTGGTTCAAAACGGTCCGGATATTCACCCCGGTTCGAAAATATTGGAACGGCGTAATGGTGAAAATGTGTCGTTGCGTCATGTCGACCGGACCATTATTCAACTAGAAAACGGAGATAAAGTTCACCGTCACATGATGGACGGCGATTATGTTCTTTTCAACCGGCAGCCTAGTTTACACAAAATGTCAATGATGTGTCACGAGGTCAAGGTCATGAAAAAAGGAGACACTTTTCGTTTTAATGTTGGTGTCACGAACCCTTACAATGCGGATTTCGATGGTGATGAAATGAATATGCACATGCCTCAGAGCATGCAGGCCGAGACGGAATTGAAATATCTCCCGGCAGTTACCCAACAAATCATTAGTCCATCGAAGAACTCGCCGATTATCGGGATTTTCCAGGATTCCCTTCTCGGATGTTATCTGTTTACTCGTTCGTCAGCAAAGGGAAATACCAAAATCACGCCGAAACAAGCAATGAATCTGCTTATGATGTGCCGGGATATCGACTTGGAACTTCTCAAGAATACTACAAACAGTTTCGATGTCTTGTCTCAGATCGTACCGCCATTGACTTCGAAGCAAAAGACGAATTTGTTCAGTGACAAGGAAGACCCGGCCACTTCCAATGGCATTGTGGAAATCAAACATGGACATTATGTGCGTGGCCAATTGGAAAAAGGAATCATCGGGTCGACGACAAAAGGACTCTTGCATCGAATCGTGAATGATTATACAAACGAAACCTGTGTCCGTTTCATCGATAACTTACAAAATGTTATTACGGAATACATGAAAACATGCTCGTTCAGTGTGGGGATTAGCGATCTTATTGCCAATAAAAACACGAAACAAAGCGTACAGCAAGTTCTGTTAAACAGTAAACAATCTGTACAGGAACTGATTCAGAGTATTCATCTTGGAACGAATGAAAACAATACGGCCTTTTCGAATAAAGATCATTTTGAGATGCAAGTTTCAAATATTCTCAACAAGGCTACTGGCGATGCGAGTAAAGTAGGTCGGGATAATATTAGCGATAATAATCGGTTCAAATCAATCGTTGATTCAGGCGCAAAGGGTTCCGTTACGAATATTTTACAGATGATGTCTTGTTTAGGACAGCAAAGTGTAGAAGGGAAACGAGTCCCGTATGGTTTCGAACATCGTACCCTGCCTCATTTCAATAAATTCGACGATTCACCGAATGCTAGAGGATTCATTGAAAACTCTTATATCAATGGTCTGACTGCACACGAATTATTCTTTCATGCGATTGCGGGACGTATTGGGCTCATTGATACTGCAGTAAAAACATCTCAAACTGGTTACGCACAACGTAAAATCGTGAAATCACTGGAAGATATAACCATTACATACGACATGACTGCACGAAATCACATGGGTAAAATCGTCCAGTTCAGCTATGGCGATGACGGGTTTGATTCGACCAAAGTGGAATCTCAAATCATTCCTCTTGTCCATTTCAGTGTGGAAGATATTTATATGCATTATGATATTATCGGAATCACAAAATTCGACACTTCTAAACACGAATTGACGTCGGTTATGACTAGAGGTGCCATGACCCGGCTCAATAAACAGCGGGCCGAAACCAGAGAAAAAACGATGAATATGATTGAAGCCATGATTGAGAACCGTGAAAAACTCATTGAAAACGTATTTAATAATAAGGATGATAAAATAGTACACTGTCCCGTTGCTTTTCAATTCCTCATTACAAATGTTCAGGGACAAATGCAACTGAACAAGGCGACCATGATTGACATTACTCCTCTGGAAGCATTTAATCTGATTCAGGAAAATTTCGAGCGGATGACTAGATATAACCAGTACATGAAACCGAATCCACTTTTCAAAATTCTGTACGACTTTTACCTCTCCCCGAAAGACCTCTTGTTCAATCGCCGTTTCCATAGAAGTGCTTTGATTGTCTTGCTGGAAACGATTACTCTCAAGTATAAACAAGCCATTGTCCATCCAGGAGAAATGGTCGGCGTGATTGCGGCACAATCCGTCGGCGAACCTACTACTCAACTTACTCTGAATACATTCCATAACGTCGGGGTAGCATCCAAGTCGAATGTGACGCGTGGTGTTCCTCGTATTGAAGAAATCCTTAGATTAAGCAAGAAGCCAAAGAATCAATCTTTAACAGTTGTTCTTAAGCAATTAGACGCAACACATCAAGACCGGGCCATGAAATTCGCAAACATGATTGAACATACTCGGCTTTCCGATATTGTTTCGGGTGTTCAAATCGTATTTGATCCCGACGATAAACATACGGTCATTGAAGAAGATAGGGCATTCCTTGACCAATACCATCGTTTTGAATCTCTACATAACATTCAAGAAAATGTCGTGTCGGAATATAAATCGAAATGGGTAATCCGTATGGTTATGAATGTGGAAGTCATGCTGGCCAAAAACATCAGTATGGATGATGTGCATTTTGCCATTTCTCAGAACCATAATAGAGGAAAAGTGCATTGCATATACTCCGACTATAACGATTCGAATTTGGTCTTCCGTATTCGAGTGGGTCGCAACTTGAAAGATAAAAAACCGACGTCATTGGACGTGACTGACGAAATATATATCCTTAAAAACTTCCAGGACGACCTTCTTAAGAAGATTATCCTCAGAGGCATTGATGGAATCGTCAAAGTTCTACCGAGAAAATGTCTCGGAACCATGATCAAGACGGATGGAAAATATGTTCCAACCGAAACATGGGTTCTCGATACCACTGGGTCAAATTACTTGGAGGTTCTCGGGTTGCCATTTATAAATGCATACAAAACGTATTGTAATGACATGTACGAAGTATTCTTGACACTCGGTATTGAAGCTGCCAGACAAGTGATTCTTAATGAAATTACTGAAGTGATGGAATCCAGTAGTGTGTACATCAACTACCATCATTTGAGTCTGCTTTGCGACAGAATGACGTACTCTAAAAACATGGTTCAAGTACAACGCAATGGTTTGTTGAAAGACGATACGGGACCGCTGGCAAAAGCGAGTTTCGAAATGCATACCGAAATGTTCTTGCAAGCAGCAAGACATGGACAAACCGATAACATGCGAGGGGTTTCGGCAAATGTGATGACGGGTCAGTTTGGTTCTTTTGGTACCGGTGCGTTTCAGCTTATATTGGATTTAGGTGAGATGGAAAAAATGAATACAGAAGCCCAAGCCGTCGAACGAAGGGACTATGAGAACGAATTGGACACGGACCTTCTTGAAAAACACAACCGAAGTGACAAATGTGCATACGAGGCAGTGGTGATCAGCAATCCTCTTCGGGAGACCGATATCGTGGTGGAGGAAAGTTTCTGCCAGGACGATGCATATGATATGGGGTTTTGATTTTAGCCATTTGAAGTGAGGATGTTGTTTTTTTTATTATGAAGGTATTCTATATTTATGTCAGAGGTTTCAACTCAAGGTAATACTCCCATAACCCGTATATATTCATACAAACAAGATCAAAATGTGTTAACACTCAATAACTCGGATCCGTTTGTCAATTGTTTAGAACAGGTACATTCTTTCATTGATTGCTGTCATGATCAATTCGATCCTTCGCGGATGAGTTCTTTTTTCCAGACTAATAAATCAGAAACGGAATCTCTTCGTGATCTTATCTGGTTTTTTTCTTTCGGAAACACCAACAGCACAGAGTTCTATACGAACGGACACAAATTCTTAAAAACGAATCATATTCATAAATTAGCAGAGGCATTAGACAGGACACCGTCAAACAAATTCGGATTCAAAATTCAACTACCAGGATCGTCCTCTATCGATTGTGGTTACGCCTTGCCCGAACTCATTGAATTGCCTTGGAGTGCAATAACAAAGATTGATAACCCTACATTCGCAACTTATAAATATCATAATTACACCCCTGCAAATAGCGCAAGTGCAGGAACGGAATTGAGAAATATAATTGGTTCGAGCAATAGTGCATATATTTTAGACTGTGGAAAACGATTGTTTCATGAAAATTATACAACCGCAGACCCTAATAATAATATCAAAGGCAAAGGAGTCTCTATTTTCTCTGGAATTATCGATTCAAGTACAGTAAATGATCCTGTTTTAAATATCAAAGATTGTTCCGGTGCAGTACAAAAATTACAATTCCTGATACCTTTCATAGATATTCCCGCGGTTACCACTATTTTTATGTACTGCACATTTAATGATTATACGAAAGCGATAGATCCCGGCACAAAAAATCCTGAATTATTTTTGGCATTTTTGTTTGGTGACGAAACCGTGGGTATCGAGACAAAAACACCTATAGAAAATATACGAGATTTGTCTGGAAATTTCCCGAATCAATATATTGTCGTGTCGGGAAAAGATATTCCAGATTTGACTAATGTGACGAATTACTTAGCGGGTCCTGTACAGGGATGCTTCCGTTCTTTGGCAAATACTTTTTTAAATATAACAAATACAAATCCTTGCTATCAATATGAAGGTATTACTAATGCATTATATGCAAATACCAAACTCCCCAAAACCGCTCCTTTAGATGACATTGTCAATTTCAATAAAATTTTTCAAATCCGTTTTAAACACATTGGTGATAAAACGAGACTTATGGATGCGGTGATTATAAACTCCCTATCTGAACAATATTCGACTTGTTCGCCACCTATTCCTCTTTGTCACACAGGTACAATTGATACGTTTTCGAATCGATACGCTTTATTGGGGAATCTCAATACGATTACACCCATTAAAAAAAGTAATTTATTTATTAATGACAACAAAATAATCAGCAAAGAACAACAAGATGCCATTGAAGTATTCAAGACGCAAGAAAAAGCTAGATGTTTCGGAGAGCAAAAAGAGTTGTTTGAAAAGACCATTGAACAAATAAAGACAATCGAACAAGTAAAATTCATCATTTCAGAGGTGAAAAAATACATTGATGTATTCAAAACTAACCTTGTGAAACGAGTTAAAAAGATGGGTAGATTTAGCTGTTTAACAACCGATTATTGGGATGTTACTGTAGGTGGCAAACTTATTCAAAATGCTTATACTGGTCCCGATATTCAATTAGTTGAATCTATGGAAATCATTTTGGATGATATTCTTACGAGTTTAAATGATATTCTTCAAGGTACGAAATTATCAGAAATGAAAACTTTTTTCGATTCACAAACTGTACCGGTAAATTATTTACTTTTTGATAATGAACTTCATGTTCTGCTTGATGCACTCAAATTATTCGATTTGTTCACTGTTTGTGGGATTACCATTTCGCCCGACAAGAATAGTCTTCAAACGACCAAAAACATTATGAGTATCGCTACCAGTGTTGCAAAGGCTGGGTTTTTCCCCCGTGGGACAGGAGGGACGAGAGAAAAACAAGAAGGTGGCGGATATGGAATAGAATCAACCTACTACTCTGACGATGTACTTATAAACAAGATTTTTAAAGGCCATGTTACGTTGAGCCCGGATAATACATTTACAATAAATGATCCGTCAAAATTGTCAAAATTGCGAGTACACTTTATAATCGAAACGATAAAACACAAAATCTACGAACACAGTGACCATGAACCCAATCCTGTAAGCAAACCACTAGATGCACTTATTACACTTATAACTTCGATGGAAACCCGACAGGTCATGCTAGAAAAAACAGAGATTGACAAGATTATAACGGAAATAGACTCACTCGTGTCGGAAAACTCGAATTATGATACTGCAGAAGTAATCATGCAATTAAATGAATGGCAACAACTTGCAATAGAATATGAGGACCCTCCTATACCAAACATTTCCGAGTTGAATCTTTCCCAGTTAGAAAACAAAAAGAGATTCAAAAACAATCGAAAATTCAAACTAGTCAAGTCAACAAAAAGTCTACCGAAACCCATAAGCATGAGACGAGCTAAGCTTGAGAGAGAGCCGCAGAGCCAAAAGAAATCATCTCACGAAACGGAAACGTTCGTCGTCACTATCTTCTGAAAGTACTAAACCTTTTAAGCGATTTGCTAATCATGTGCCTCTCTTCGGTGGAAATAAAACAAGAAGGCGTCGTAAATAAAAATTCATCCTTTATTGAGTCCCATTCTGGAATCGATAAATATCTAACCTAAACCCGTCGTGTATATCGTGTCGTCTTTTTCTTTCGGCAGTAGGTTCGTTTTTTGCCGCTTGCTACTTTGCATCCTTTCACTTTTTTGCATCTATTCGGTTTCTTAATACTTTTGCCTCGGCACAAAGACTTTTTGCCTTGTATTCTGTAAAGTGCTCTTCGAGTAGGAGAAGCCATGATATGATATACATATTCATGAGAAATATATTTTTAATTTGAATTGTCGCTAAACGGAACGCTCTGGCTAATCACCCGCTGTTCATGCTTCTTTTTACTTGCATCATCCGCTACTTCTCTTTCGTCGAAATTTACCGTCTCACGAACGCCTATGAGATTTCCTTCTTCATCCATCGTTTGTGTTAGTTTATTTCCGGATTCTTTCGCTAGTTTAATATTCGCTTCAATCGCCTTCTTTTTCGTTTCATAAACCCGTTTATCAAACTCTTCCTTGGCATGCTGTTCGTTTTTAAGTTTCTCGTGGTGCAATTGGTTAAGCTCCTCTTCTAAAAACTCAATTCGACCGGTCTTGTATGCATCCGGATCAAGTGGGGTCCACACGAAATTTCGACCCACAAAAATGTCATGATTAGGATCACGATCGCGGATCTTCTTCGCATGCTGCTCCGCTTCTTCGGACGAGGAAAAGTTTCCGCGGTTAATAAACCCTCTGACCGACGTCTGGAATTTGTTTCGTTTGTTATATTCTTCCGCGAGTTTTGTTTCTTGCTTGTCCAAGAACTGTTTAAAGTCGCTTTCCACATTTAGACGTTTTAAAACGACTTCCTCCTCTTTGATGAAATCAGACAAATCGTCCATAAGCGATTCCGGATTGATTTTATATTTATGCGAAACGAATTGCATAAAATCTGAAAACATGGACAGCGATTTTGTACAATCCCACTGTTTCACAAATTGCTCAAACATGAAAACGTCTCGATTTTTAATGATTTTATCTGGAGATACAAACGAGTAGCATCCAAACAATTGACTAGGAATGGGAGGATCTTCCGCAAGCAAATCCACATACTTCGAATTTATTTTTCCTTCTTTAGTCGTTTTTGGTTGGAACATCTTGGCAGACATTGTTGTTGTACATAATGGTCAGATTATGTTTTTAAATAGATTTCGTGTAAATAATTTGTTTTATAATTATATATATCAAAATGACCGAGTTTGATTTTAGCGAATTCTTGAAAAGAGCCATCAAGTATATTGTGGAAGGTATCATGGTTGCCATTGCCGCATTTGTGATTCCCCAGAGAAAAATGAAAGTGGAGGAGGTCGTTATTATTGCATTAACGGCGGCTGCCACCTTTAGCGTTTTGGACGTATTCGTTCCTTCTATGGCCGGTTCCGCTCGTGGTGGTGCAGGGTTTGGTATCGGTGCCAATCTCGTCAAGTTCCCTGCCATGTAAACCTGCCATGTAAAGAGAAAAAATATATACGATTTTCAAGAAAAATAGTATATTTGATCACATTAATAATAAAGACCGTAATAGGTCTCCTTGGCAACTGAATAGATTCATATTTTCCAAAATGATGTTTGTGCCAATATATATTTTCCCATTCATATTTGACCATCTTCGTGCAAAAACTTCCTCGTCAGAATAAAATACGCCGTTTTCTACCGTGTTTTCCATGAAACAACACATGGCTGTATTGTTCGATATATATTTCGAGGAAGGAAACGATACCGCCATTTTTTCAATGACTTCTCTTTGAATCATTACAAATTGGAACGAAACGTTTAGTACTTCCAATAGATTATTATCAATCACGATATCGTTTGAAGGAATTTGCACATTGTATCGACAGATTTTTGATTTCAACAACGCCGATAAGGGAATATTATCCAACATGGTTTCGCTTTTGCGTTTATTAGAAATCACATCGAAGATATTACTCTCTGCATCAAACGCATCCCACGAATATGATTGTGGAACTGCCCCGGCAATAATCGGTTTGTTTTTAAGAAGCATTCCCAAAATATCAGTCGGTTTCCAAACAACATTACTATCAATAAACATGATATGAGTAATGGATTTATCGCGTTCACATTTACTTAAGAATGCATTCTTTGCATGAACCAATGTGTGATATTGTTTGTGAAATTCAACTTGGATTGTTATTTTAAATTGGAAACACAATTGCATTGTTCCGACTAGACTATTTGTGAATTCTACCGGACAAGAACCTGCTGGACATACTGTAAATATACTTATGTTCGGTTTATGCTTTTCCACGTACTCTTTAAGTTGCTCTTCCATTTCTTAATCCATCTACATATCTCTTTATACCCCTTTTTGGTTCTTTTCTTTTTGGTTCATTCTTTTTTCAAGGCAGTACCTTCGGAACCCCCCATATTGGTTTTCCAACAATTCTATCGCTATATTTTCCGGAATCTACTGCGGCCTGACTAAATGTCACTCCTCCCCAATTTGGGTCCATTGGATTGTCGCTTAATTTATTCTTTTCGGTTGAATCATGCACTTGGTCTATGGTAGTGTATACGCCTATATATGTTCCATGACTGTCGAATCCTGGATACTGATTAGCGTTAAATACATTTCCACTTCGAGACGCGTCTTGGATTTTAACCGGTCCGGGTGGTGCTTGAATTGTCGGCTGAACCGGCAAGACCTGTCCGCCTCCGTTCATTTCCAGAGGATTGGGTCGCATTCTGTATACATCATCTCCCTGTGTGTTGGTTTCTTCCTGTAAAAACAAAATGGGACATCTAATACCTTCCGCTCGTTGGGTTTCTACAAAGGCAGAGTATTCTTCTAAAGTATTGAAAAAAAGCGGATTAGACTCGCTTTTAGGAAGATTTGCGAAAACCAGCATCAATTGGTTTCCCTTTTTAAGGAGCATATTTGGACAGGTTTCTGATTCGGTTTCTGTCTCTGTTTGGAAAGCCTCTTTACTAGTAGGGCTCAAGATACTCATCATGCTTTCTCTCGTTATATTCGGGGATAAGCATACTCCAAGGCCTACGAAAAATGTAAAAACCACAAACCACATCAAGATTATGAGAGGGAAGTTTTTCTTGATTGTTTTCATGTATGACTTTTTTCGATATATATTATATATTAAGAAATATGCAGCGGACAAAACGGAGTTTTTCCTCGGGGAAAAACAGAAAAACGTTAAAAAAATCTGCTATTTTGAAAAAGCCCGTGTACGGTCGAATTTATGCGGATTGGTGTGGACATTGCACAAGCATGAAACCTGCCTGGAATGAATTGAAAAAACATATGAAGGGGAAATGGATAAGTGTGAATATCGAAGATAAACAACAAGAACGAAGAGTTCCAAAAATCAATCGAATCTTAAACCCCGTACCCGCGTTGGAAATGGCTTCGGGTTTCCCGTATATTTTTCGTATTGTGGATCATAAACTGGAAACATATAATGGTTCGCGAGATTTTGAAAGTATGAAGAATTGGTTAAATAGTCCCATTGTGTAATATAAAGACTTGTTGATATATATATGAAATGAAAATATATATCGACTCGAGAGAAACTGGATTGTATGAAAAATGTGTTTTATCAAATGACGGAAATGGTACTTTTGTCGAAGTAGAACAGAAACCTTTACCGCTAGGCGATGCCATTATTGAAAGCGATGAAGGGAGACCTGTATGGCTTATTGAACGTAAATCACTTTTTGATTTATTAGCCAGTATAAAAGACGGGCGTTATGTTGAACAATCGTTTCGTCTTGAAAATAGTGCGGAATTTCCCAGACATAATGTGGTATATATTATTGAGGGAATGTATTCTCAATTGGCTTCATTTCAACAGAAAAAGGTGATTCTCTCGACGATTGCTTCATTGTCGCTATTTAAAGGTTTCAGCGTTTTCCGGACATGTAATTTACAAGAGACCGCCGAGTTGTTGGTATGGGTAGCCGATAAAATAGACCGGAAATTCCAAAAAGGTACAATGCCTCATGACTGTAGATGGAATGTTCAGAGTTTACCCATGCCGGTTCAGAGTTTACCCATGCCGGTTCAGAGTTTACCCATGCCGGAAGAGCATTATTCGACCGTGGTGAAAAAAGTGAAGAAAGAAAATGTGACCGAGGATAATATTGCAGTTATTATGTTGTGTTCTATCCCAGGGATAAGTTCTGCAACGGCTATTTCTCTCATGAGAGAACACGAAGGTTCTTTGAAGCGCTTTATACAAACACTGGAAAATGATCCTAGTATTGTTGAAAATACAATGATTGGCGAAGGAGAGAAGAAGAGGAAAATCAGTAAGAATATGGTCGCTACTTTGAAACAGTATCTGCTGCGTTAACGTAAAAACCAATTTTTCTTGTCTGTATAAAATAAATGTGTTATTGTCGCAGGTATAAAAAATATGTCGGATTGGGCCACCGTTTTTTTTCCATCCGACATAACCATAAAAACACTGTTCACTTTGAAATCTACATCAGGAGACTTATTGAACGTAATATGAAACGGAACAGCATTACTTATATTGACAGGAACTGACGTTACCTGGTTATCAGTTAGAAGCTTATTGGCTTTTTGTATTGCTTCGTTACGCGCCAATTCTTCCACTTGTTCTCGTAGTTTTTGTATTTCTACTTGTCTTTCACGGGCAAGTTTCTGCATTTCTTCGTCTTGTGCTAATTTATTCGCAGCTTCTTTGATTGCCTTCTCTGTACGGTCTTTCAATTCTTTTACCTTTCGGAGGTCGTCTTGTTGTTTATCAAATAGTTTTTGATACAGAATTATTTTTTTATTTTGTTCATCTTGATCTTTTGCTGCTGCTCCTGCTACTGATGCTGCTGCTACTGATGCTGCTGCTGCAGCTGAGGTGTCTTGACGGTCTTTCTGTGCTGCTGCAGCAGCTTGAACTTTCTGCGCTTTTTGTGCAGAAAATAAAGAAGAAAGTGCTGATAATGCTGCTGATGCTGGCTTAGAGGCTGGTACTGCTGATGTTGCTGGTGCTGCTGAGGTTGCTGGTGCTGCTGCTGTTGCTGGTGCTGCTGCTGTTGCTGGTGCTGCTGATGTTGATGTTGCTGATGATTTAGTTGCTGATGTTGATGTTGCTGATGATTTAGTTGCTGTTGTTGGTGCTGATGATGCTGGTGCTGATGATGCTGGTGCTGATGATGCTGGTGCTGGTGCTGCAATTTGAAGTTTTGCTTTTAAACCCTTGAATGTTTCTATTACAAAGGGTTTTAATGTAATTGATGTATTACTTATGTCTAATTGTACATCTTTACCTATAATATCAAACGTATATGTTCCCTGGGTTTTCGGTTTTAAAAAGCCTTTGATGACATATTTGTCGCCATTAGTCAGGACGATGTTGTCATCCTTTTGTTTGACCATGATATCCCCGGTTAACTCTTTTTTATTCTGAAGATCTTGGGAACCTGTCTTGTTGGATGATACAAACGCTTGTATAACACCCTGTTTATAATAAGTTATGGTTTCATAACAACTGGCTAGGATACTTGTAGAAGCAGTACTTTCGAATCTAATGTTGTTCTCTCCAGGAGTAAGTGTTATGTCTATAGTTGTAAGTGTGTCTGCTAAAATAGGTTTTGTAGTGCCGTTATTGTGACGAAAACTACAACTACCACCTAGACATATTATGTCGATTTTAGCATTTATAGTACGTTTTGTGTTATTATCATATTTTGTATCTAATATAGTAGTAGAGTCGCGTAGTATTAGCCATTGAGCTTCAGGGTGGCCATTATATGATATTAATTTATCCCATGGATGCTTGATATCAAGACTAGAATTTACCAGTGGTTGAATCCCGTCAGTAGTTCCAGCAAACGATTCGATAACCGATTTGTTGGGCTTGGTCATATGCAGATTATGAACCATGGTCCTGGCATGACCAGTTGAACTACCACAGTATACAAAAGATGATTCCGGAATATATGAGTACACTTTAAACCCTGTAATATCAATGGTATCCATAATCTTGCCAGTGATTACATTAAAAAAAACGATTGAATTCTTTTTTCGCGTTATTTCTATTTTTTTATAGTCGGTATTTACGATATTTAAATTCGACTTCAATGTGATTCCGTTTGAACCCGCACTAATTTTAGACCGGTCATATGTATTCGGCGACCATTTCGTTTTTTCATTTATTCTATCATAACCCAGGAAAACCGATATATTTTTATTCAACACAGCAATAGCAAAGTAGGGAATCGCTTGACCAAAAGCGGGTTCTATGGAGAATAAAGAACCTTCCGTCGTATTGTCGCAGTTGAATCCCAACGTGACACCGAACATATCAAAAGGCAACGGACTATACCCGCCACCTATGGCTAAATCCGGGTACGTTATTTCCCCCCATTTTTTGATGGGAATCGAAGATGTTGCCTTGTATGTATCATATTCGTAATTACCTAAAACCATTGGTATTCTTGGATTCACGTGGGGCTCTTCTAAGATTTCAGAGTCGATAATTTCTTTTGTCTCAGTTGAAATACTCGCCTCAAAAGACTCTTGTAATTTTGTCAAGGCAATGTATTTACTACAAAAATAAACAAACAATAATATCAACATGAACATAAAAAGAACTAGGATAAACCGAAACGATTTCATCGTGCTGTTTCTTTATACTCCTCTATAAATTGTATTTAGAAAACAATATAAATGAAGAATCGTAAATGTGTATATAAGTCAGAAAGAAATGCAGCAGCCAGAGTCAACTGAAAGTAAACCGCGTCGGTACATGGGACAAGTGAAATGGTTCAACAATAAGGCTGGATATGGGTTTATCACGACTACGCTTGACGGTTCAAACACGAATGATATTTTCGCGCATTATACCACGATTCAAGTCAACAATACCCAATATAAATATTTGGTCCAAGGTGAATATGTTGAATTTTCCCTCTCAACTTCCGTGAATGATACACATGAGTTTCAGGCAACACATATCACTGGTATGAATAATGGAAGATTAATGTGTGAGACCCGCCAGATTTCGCGTCGTCTTCCGAGAGAAGGAGATGGCTCGGAGCAAGAGCCTCGTCCTGTAAAGAGAGTTCAAAGAGCCTCATCCGGTACGACTCCAAAGACACCAAGGGCTTCCGCTGACATGAAAAGTAGCGACGGTTTCGAAAGTGTTACTCGAGGAAAAGGATTGAAAAAAGTTAGAAAGCAGCAGGTTTAAGGTCGCTCTTCATCATGTTATGGTTGAAAAGACATGAGTAGCGAAGTGGTCAAACGCACAAGACTTAAGATCTTGCCTCTATGAGTTCGTGGGTTCAAATCCCACCTCATGTAAAAAAACAATATATTTTACTTTTAAATATATTTTTTAATGGTACAGATGCATTAAAATTGAAAGAATAAAGCTGTCGAGCAATTGCATAAGAACAAACAGTTTGTTGTGTTTTATGTAGTGTTCTTTATACATTTTATTAAAAATCTCATGTTTTTTGCATAAATATTCTACTGCGCACGGATTTCCCAACAATTTCCTGGTAGGTTGTATGAGATGCGCATATTCTAATCTAGTTGATTCCCTTGAATTCAGTAATTGTAAATATTGGTTACAAGCTTCGATTCCCACAAAATATTCTTCGTAAATATACCGGTTCACGTCGTCCGGTAACGAATTTATCAAACTATTCAACGATTCGCTTTTTTTCATTCTTTCTTTCTTTTCACTGATTTGTTAAAGCTGGATTCAATTTTTTGATAAATTAGTGGCCGAAATGATGATACATGAAAGCTTCCCACTGTTTTTCGTCGGTTGATAAAAAACAAGAATATCGGCACATTGGACACGTAACCTGTTTATTTTCTTCATTACATGTTTGTAACCACTCGTTTGTACATTTGCAACAAAATGCATGACTACATGGCATAGTAACTCGTTTGGAAACGGTTTCATAACAGATAGGACAATTGAATTTCAACACCAACTTAAGGATTAGGGGTTCGGTTACGTCAGCCATTTTTTCGTTTATTTGTTCACAGAATGTTTCCAGATAAAAAATCAATTTTTTAATTGATTTTTTTAATTTTTTACAAGCAAGTGTTTATATCCATTCAATTAAATACATTACACTCCGACTCGTGTCTCTCCATGTTTGTTTTTGAATCTCGACATCGATTTGGTCTTTCGGAAACCGTTTCAAATACCATTTCGCATTCTTGCCAGCTTTCACAATAACATTCGGTCTGTTCTCCATCTTATATGCAATATCAACCACCTGATGTAGAAGCAATGACTTATCAAGACCATTTACACCGACACATCCTTCTCTGTTTTCAGGATGAATGTTTGAATTGTTATATCCGACATCGACACCCTCACGCATTTGCATCGTCTTTATAAATTCCATTTTGTTATTTATTTATTCCATGTTTTAAAAGAAGCATCAATTTTTTATACATTCTTTAGTAATTGTTTCACTTCCTTTGCAAAATAAGATATTGTCCACATGAGACTATTTCTATACTCTTCAGGCGACATTCGTCCAGAAAACTGGGCAAGTGTTTCATTATCCATTAATAAATATTCAATCAATTGTGCGGTAAATGTATTTTTCAACATGATACCGAGGTATTGATTCAGTCGTATATCTGCTGATGCTTCTGATGACTCGTAAAAGAATGGATGTAATTCGACTTTCAAGGCTTCCAATTCCTCATCCGTTTGGGGATAATCCGGTGGGTGGAAAGAGAAACTGTATAAAATCTCATAATATTCTCGTTCAGTAGCAATATATGTGTCGACCTGGATGACTATATCGTAGTATGCAGACTGATAAGGATTTATTTTAAAGTCGGTAAGGAGTTTCGTTGAGTGTGAAAGAGAAACGAGAACCATTTTTTAAATTTATGTATGTATACATTTCAAGACAATAAAAAACAATTTTTCATACAATTCAGAACCATTTGAGCATGATATATTTATTCGATGGATTTCTTGACATGTAGTCGTACAAATACGTTTCATCGTTTCTTATTTTCATCTGTTGCCATTCCTCAGAAAAATAAAGACACATGATCGCCTGTTCGTTTGTTCGGCTGATCGGGTATGCAACTGCTAGTTTATATAATTCGTCCCATGTACTTTCTTTAATGATATTTGTATCGAATAACATGACAGTAGTCTGGAAATAATCCCGGTCCAGATTGAATTTCGATTCGAGGTCTGTAAAAAACTCCAAATGAGACGCATCAAATTGCCCTCGCAGTTTCCATTCATATGAAGGATATGCATCAGAATGGGCCAGTAATTTATTTTCCGTCTTTTCATTCAAAATGGGTGCAATATCACCTAGAACAGTAATGCCGCAATCCATGTAAAAAATATACCTATATTGTTTGAACCATGAGTGGAAAAGATATAATTTGTGCCACTGAAAACTTTTCGTAATATTCCTCTTGTCGATATTCGGATTACTTATGTTTTCAAGTGCCTTTGTAACTTCAGCCGGAAAGACGATATCTGGAAAGTGCTTTATGGTTATGTTGTTTTTTAAGATAAGTTCGTGTTTCAGTAATGGGTCGTTCAACAAATCATCTCCAATAACGAGACAAATTGGCCCTTTATATTTCCCATATTTTATCAAAAGCTCACATGTCTTTACAAATCTCACAAAATATGCCTTGTTGCATAACAACACGACGCATGTATCCATTTTAGGGTTTAATATTCTTTTACTCTTAAGTTATTTTAGAAAGGTATTGATTCGGAACCAGAACCCCCATTTATATAAAACTGTGGTGTAAAGTAATACATAAAAGAAAATGCATTTTTAAACTTTGGTCTTTTATACGGCATTGGATCTGTAATCGTGGGCCAATTCGCATTGTTAAGTTATATTTGGTGGTATACAGAATTTTTGGTGGTTACCAGAAAATATGTGTTTGCACATGCAGTTTTATCTCATTTGTCACAAATCGAAGGTATCTTTTTACTCGGGATTTATTTAAGCGTTTCTTGGTATGGCGGATGGTTGCCATCTTCGTATTATGTTCACGATGGATCTATTCATTGGGCATTGGTAGGGACACAGTTGATTGTTCAAGACGCGGGTCAATATGTGATGCATCGCATAGAACACTATTGGAAACCTTTGTATCGTATTGGACACCAATATCACCATAAACATATACATCCACAATGGTTTCATGCCTTTGATGGATCAATTGTAGATACATGCTTCATGATTTTAGTTCCATTGGTGATCACTTCGCAGGTTGTGAGAGAAATAAACACTCCGACTTATATTGCGTTTGGGACGGTTTACTCTATATCTCTTGTGTTGATTCATTCCGATTTCCCACATCCATGGGAACCGGTTTTCCAAAGTCTTCAATTACATCATCAATATAGGCATTGTAACTACGGGCATATTTTTATGTGGTGGGATGTGTTATGCGGCACATATAAAAAATAAGAAAGCAACAAAAAATTATATAAAAAATGGGCGTTTTAAACTTTACATGTCCTCATCACTCGGGTTCATCATTCTTAGACATGTAAACAACGAAGAAAACAGCATATATTGGAAGCAATGTTACGAATGTATCCGAAAATTCTATCCGGAAAACCAGATTCTCATCATCGACGACAACAGCGACTATCAATATATTCATGTATTTAACAATCAATTATACAAAACCACTGTAATAAACAGCGAGTTCACAAAAAGGGGCGAACTCTTGCCTTTCTATTACTACCTTTCGTACAAACTTTTTGACCAGGCCGTCATTATTCACGATTCCGTGTTTATACAAAGATATATTGATTTCAGTGTGGAAAATAATGGATATAAAATTTTTTGGGATTTTGAACATGACTGGAATAAACCACTGGAAGAAGAAAAAATGTTGCATGTTTTTGAAGATCCCGACTTGATCGCCTTTTACAGAAACAAATCTATGTGGAAGGGTTGCTTCGGTTGCATGTGTATCATCACCCACGACTTTCTAGTGAAAATGAACAGTAAATATGATATTAGCAAATTATTAGGTCTAGTTAATTCAAGAAAAGATCGATCTTCGTTTGAAAGAGTCATTGCTTGTTTAATGCAGAAAACATTACATTCTCCAACCACCATGTATGGAAATATCCATAAATATACTCAATGGAGCCTCACATATGCGGAAATTTCAAAAGCGAGGCATTTGCCAATGATCAAAGTTTGGACGGGTAGATAATGTTTCGCTCAAAAAACAATATAAACCTTTTAACATTATATGACCATGGCTAAAAATACTTCCTTGTGTGAGAAAATGATGGAGTCACTCGATATTCTAGACAATAAGATGCAGGACCATAAAAAACATATTAACGGATGTCGAGCGGAATTGAAATCGATCCGTAAACAATTGGCAAAAATGATGCAAAAACAGGATAAAATAGACACGAAACAGAAAAAAGAACGGAAACCACATGGTTTCGCTCGACCGACACTGGTTTCAGACGAATTATGTATTTTCATGGGAAAGGAAACGGGTTCGATGGTGTCACGTACGGAAGTGACCAAATACTTGATTCAATATATTGCGGATAATAATCTACAAAATCCTGAGAACCGACGTCATATTTTAGTTGATGCAAGACTGAAAACGTTGTTTGGTCCTGAATCTGAAAATGAAAAAATTGATTATTTCAATATGCAGAAATTTGTGAACCGGCATTTTCCCAAAAAGGAATAATCAAAATACTTCGTCGTTCTCAACTAGTTTTTGAGAAAACTCTTCGTTTTCTTGTGATTTGATCCACGCCTTTTTATCTAGATATACTTCTTCAGGATAAACACAACTTAAATAACAAGGTTGTTGAAGTATTTTATAATGGTTCACATAACGAGAATGGAAACTACGAATGGTGGCATATTGACAATTTTCCAAGCTTTTCCCATAAAATAACTGAAAACATGACACGAGTCTTGGATCGTCCCTTGAAACATAGGTATCGATTAAGTGACGTTGTTTACTGTTTACATTTTGGAAATGTTTTCGCATTTCTGTAAACACGACTTCCGGTACCTTGTTTTCCCATAAGGATAATGTTGTTGTACTGACAATCACTGATACATCCTCCATTGTTTTATTATAATACACTATACTTATATAGTATATTACATGAAATTTCATTACGGATTCTATTTCTTTTCTTTAGTTGTTATTCAAGCCATTTATGCTTTGGTTTTTTTAGGCATTTTTAGCGCTATTCCGAAATTTGTCTATGTCTGGAATATCATGGTGCAGTTGTTTTTATGTTTTTTCCTGATGTATCGATACAATCCTTTTCGAACCAGTTTTAACTTTAAACCAATAGATGCGCGACTTATTTTCGGTTCTGCAGTTCTTTTACTATCGAATATTATTAGTTTACCTGTTTTATACTCATACTTTCAAACGACTTTGTTGTAATAGCACATGGCATTATCGACATATATATGCACGTTTTCGTTAGCTAGAGTCTTGCAATCCTTGATATAATGTCCGTCGGCTTCATATTTGTCGATGATCCATTTCACATTACGACACATTTGCCACGGTACCATAAACATGGCCGTATCTATACAGTGAGCACCGATATTATCCCCTTTGATCCCGTTCTCTCGGTTAAATGTATACAATTTGGTATTGTCGAGTATATTCAACAATGTATAAAGATTCGGATGGACTATATTGTCATCGTCCAAGTAATATAATGTAGTATTTGGATTCGTAATTTTTGTTAATGCGAAATTCCTTTGTGGATTCCCCGACAGTCCTTCGCTGGTGTGAACATATTCTTTGATTTTATGGGCGTGTTCTTGGTCCTTGAATACATTCGGGTTTTCCGTTATTCTACTTCCATCATATACGATGATCCATTCTTCGACAAAATCAAAACGAATACTGTCTTTGAGTTTCGGTAAATTATGAATCCTATAGGATGGGGTTATGATGGTCACTTTATTCGTATTTTTAAATATGGGTTCTGCTCCGCCCTTGACCAATACGAATAACTTGTCATTATTCCATCCAGTCGAGTTTCTTCTGCAATGGTCCAATTCGACAAAATAGTATTCTTGAAAGTGTTTCAACGTTTGATTTTTATTTAATCTATTTATGTAATAATTTTCATGATAAGATTTAAAGATATTCTCGAGGATTAATATCCCTCCTGGTTTTAAATATTCCACGGAATTTTCAATCACCCGGAGTTGGTCTTCGAATTGGTGCGTCGTGTCTTCCACAATTATATCATAACATACATGAAAGCCAGCATACGCTTTTTTGATTTTGTCTGCATATCTCACATCCATATTGGCTAGTTTTATCCGGGAATTATCATATGATTGCCTGAATCTTTCTAAAATATCATCGTGATAATCGAACCCGTATATTTCAGAATTGGAAAAATATTCTTGCCACATTCGCAAAGATGAACCATGCAATACTCCCAACTCGGCTATTTTTAATTTTGCATTCTTTTTATTCCTGAAAAGTCCTTCGTAAAACAATGTATACGGGTGACAATGTCTGATATCCGTCACGTTGTTTCTTTGTGATGACTTGTCAGTGTCATATTTTCTACCGATTTCACATAATTCTGATGCGTGGTTGAAGTAATTGATCTTAAGCGTTTCCATTTATTTTTATATTTCTAGAAGCTTTTATATGATATTCCGTCAAAAACATTTGAGTTTTTCGCCGATTGTCCTGTACAAATATCCATTGTATTGTTTATCTTTGTCCAGGGCTTTTGCCAACGTTTTATCGCTTATTTTCAATTGTTTCATACAATCATATTTACATAAAAACTCTTTCTGTAGATTGTTCTGGAGGTCATATTGTCCGACCCCATTCCTGTATAAAAGCGGCGGTCCGTTAATTCGTTCTTCAAACTTTTCCTTCCACGTTTGGTCACAGTTTGTATAGACTTTATAATAAAACCCATTTGTGAGAGAAAAGTTTTTCACCGGAGTATCTAAAGCAGAAACCGACTCGTATCCGTTGAAATGCGCTGCTGTTTTTCGGTCTATAAATACATTTATGATTTCAGTTTGTTCCTTGTTGATTTGAGCAATGTATCCTAGATTCTGGACTTTGGTTTGTTTTGTAGGAGATATGTTGCTTGAAACGATAGTTGCGTCCAATTCTCGATCCACCAGAAACCATCTGAATCCATGATATACAGTATTGTCCATGACGGCCTTGTTTATACTTGGCCGTTTGATACGACCATCTTCTTTTATGACTTCTGTAACACTCTCATATACTTTTACCAACTCTAACGTTTCCGGGTTAATTTTCTGCACCCTCGGTCCGAGCGTTTTCAACGGGTCTTGAAATCCAGTGACGATTTTTGGGATTTCTTTGGGAGGGACGACTAGTTTTTCTATCATGGATTCAAGTCGGTCTATTTTACTGGACAATTGTTTCACGGTTTGGACTAATTCTTGGATTGATTCGTTTCTGAAACCAGGGTTAGGGTTGTTGATGTTGTTGTTGTTGTTTTTCGTTTCTAGTAAAAGTTTCAGATGTTCATTTTCAAGTTCTAACTTTCCAGAGTCATGGTGATTGAAATACTTTATATTCGTATTGATGATATTTATTAGGGTCTGATAAGAAAGGTTTTTACCAATCAGGAATAGTTCCAATTCGGTTTCATGACCCTCGAGTGTTTTATATTTATTGGGTCTGATCAAATCATGTTCTTTGATGAATGTCTCGAAATCTCGGCTTTTATTGACTGCGAAACAATCCAGTAAAATACATTCTTCGTATTTACGCTTATGTTCCTTGTACCTATCCGCAACACCGCGCCGGCTTTCGCCGATTTTGATCACATACTGTTTGTTTTCTTTCCATGATTTCACTTTCATGATATAAAACATGGCTCCAATTGTTGCATACTCTCTCAACAGTACTTTTTCTCTTTCAAGTACTTTTTGCGTTTCAAGTTTGAGTTCATATTCTTGTTTTATTATTTCCGCTGCTTTGGCTTCTTCTGTTTTTTGTTGTTCCAACTGTAATTTTAATTCGTTGCTTTCCTCTGCAAAAATATCTTGTAAAAACTTTTGTGACTTGATGAAATATTCGTGGATTTCATCTGATTTTTTCGTTCCAGCTTTCAAACAAACTTTTCGAAATGTCTCAAGATTCAATAAGATCGTTTCCTTGTTATGACCTCCTCTTTCACCCTGGATCGATCTTTTATTGGAACTTCGTATCGTAAAATCCACGTCAACGGTAAAGTTTTTCTCCAATAATAGCTTGGCGTTATTTTTTTGGCTAAACCCAAGCCATTTCCATATATTATCAAGGTCGACTACAAAATCTTTTTTGTGGTCATACTTCATATTACAGTACAAATTTGACAAAAATAATTGTTGTTCAAATGGCGAGAAATTAAGTTTAATCTTTTCAATCAAGGTTGAATTGTATTGACCATCGAACTTGGTAATTGGATTATTTTCAATCAGTGTTACTATATCGAGACTCATCTTATACATGATTATAGGGCTTTTTGTTTATATTGTTTTTTGCTTTTAATAATTTGTTTTTTGCTTTCAAAAGCTAAAAAGAAAGAAGAGAAGGGTGATGGCCAGATATGAGGGTTTTTGCTTTTTGCTTTTATAATAAATACCTTAGTTAAATATTATTATAAAAAAATCAAGAGAAAAATGTTTAATTCGAGTATGCTACACCAGCCATGCCGCTCATCACGCGCAACACATTGTAAGATAGGGCGTAAACTCTGACTTTGGCTGTGGAAACACCTCCGACGGTACCAGAAGACAAAACCAGCTGCAAAGTAGCGTTGTCGATTCGCGAGAAGTTGCAAGACCCGCTTGGTTGATGTTCCTCAGGCCTCAAAGCAAAGGAATAAAGATTGATACCAGTATCAGGTGCACGAGTGTGGTGCTGGAAAGGCTGAACGACATCGAAGTAAGATCCTTCGCGTTCAGAGAAACGATCCTGGCCGTTGAGCTGCAGCTTGGCAGTGACGACAGGGTTCTCACCCCAGCAGTGCATGTCGAGGGCAGTTTCGGCGAGAACGAATGTACCAGCATCAGAAACACCAGCCAGATACGTTCCGTCGCCGAAGGGCTGACCCTGCCAATCGTTACCGTTGCCTTTTGCCAAGCCGTTTGTGATATTGAATCCACCTGCACCAGGCATCTCGAAAAGACCCTGGGAGGTGATGAACTGGTTCGTTCCACCAACGGATTCGGGGGAACCGAAAGCATGGACGCAGTTGGGAAGAGCATCAATGGCATCCGTGTAGTTAAAGGGCTGAGCACCAAGAGTCTTGTATAGAACTTCTCCGGATTCGAGAGACGAGCAGTAATCGACGTTGCTGTCGGGCTGCACAACCCAGATGAGTTCTTTGCAAGGATGGTTGAAGTTTAGCTTTATTTTGTTACTTGATGAACCAACCGACTCATCGCCCGTGAACTGAAGCTGCTCGATTAAGTATTCGTGCGGGTTCTGAGCCATCTTGCGGCGCTCGTCAGTGTCGAGGAAGATATAGTCGATGTAGAGGGAGGCAGCCACAAGTGACTGGGAATAAGCAGAGGTGGCCTTGATATCAGAGGTTCCGGCAAGGTTGTTGACCGCCCACAAGCACTCGCCGATGGGTCTGAAGTCGATGTTGATCTTGACTTCGTGGTACTGCAGAGCAATAAGAGGAAGGGCAAGTCCAGGGTTCTTGCAGAACCAGAACTGGAGAGGGATATAGAGGGTGGTTTCGGGGAGAGCATTGCGGGGAGCACACACCTGAGCAGGTCCACCGCTGGAAGCGCAAGGTCCAGCGACGGCTGCGAAAGTAGGATCGGTGATGTAGGTGAGCTGAGTCGTGTGACCAATCATCTTCCAGTATCCGCGCTGCTGTTCCGAGCTCATGGTGAGCTGATTCCAGATATGCATCCAGTCACCATACTGGCGATCGATGCGCTGACCACCGATTTCAACTTCAACAATCGAGATAAGCTGTTCACCGACATAGTCCAACCAACGAGCATTCTTGGCATTAGACTGGTTGATTTCGGGGAGAGTAACTTGGAGGTATGTGCGATATGCGAGATCACCATTGCGGGAGAGAACAGCGCTTACACGGCGACCGAAATCAGCCTGGCCCTGGAAAGTCTGTTCAATACTTTCCATGGCAAAATTGGTGTGGCGTCTGTAAGACACCTTCCAGTACGTAATTTCGGGGGTTCCGGTAAGAAATAGATCCTGTGCGCCATAAGCGACAATTTGCATGAGAGCTCCTGCCATTTTATTATATATATATTATGCCTAAAGATAATATTTTCCAGACAAAATCATTTATTTGACACGTTGTCTACATTGGGCGGTTTTGTAGATATGAATTCGCGAAAATTTGTCTACATTGTATATAACTGTTTTTATACAAAACATGTTGAAAAAAAGGGTCCCTCTTTTCAAACGAGGGACCCCTCATTTGAAACTAGGGGTAAGAAAGGTACCTAGTTTAAGGGTGTTTTTTAAAAATTGATTTTTAATATATTTACAATTGTCTAAAACAACTTAAATAAATAGATAGTAATAATACATCATGGACATACTGAGAGCATTCACTTTGCTAGGCGATGGAAGCGACGAATACCATATTAATATTAAAGGAACACCTGACGAACCTTTGTTTCAAGCAAATCAAATCGGCAAAATATTGGGCATTGCTAATATCAGCACTGCTTTAAAAGATTTCGACGTTGAAGAATGCTACCTTGTTTCGAACTATACCGGTTATGGAATAAAAGACACAAATTTTCTTACCGAGTTAGGCCTTTATAGATTATTAGGTCGTTCGAGGAAACCAATCGCAGCAACCTTTCAAAGATGGATGATGAAAACGATAAAAGAAATAAGGGTGAATGGGATGTATCAGTTGAAAACAGAAAATGAAGTGGACAGAAAAATAATGGAGTATAACTGTTCGTTGAAAAATCACAATATATTTTTGAATGTATTTGATGAAAAGAATGTTGTATACATTTTCAAACTTCTCACGATAGAAGATAAATTCGTGATTAAAATTGGCCATACAGATAATATCAAAGAGAGAACACAGAATATTTCAAATAGCTACAACACTGATTATCCACTATTGTTGAATGTGTTCGAAGTCCATAACAACTGTAATTGTGAGAAACAAATTCGTAAAAATAAATTCATCAAGAATTTTCTTTATACAAAAGACGTCAAAAAGAACAATGCACCATCGAGAGAAACATACTTGGTAAACAACGAGCAATATGAGGAAATAGTCAAAATAATATCCCATATTAAAAAATCTTATAATGAATCTGAACCCGAGAGTTTGAAAATAAAAATGGAATTGGAAGAAAAACGTAGCGAAAATATACGATTACAGGGCGAATACGATATCAAGCAAAAAGAGTTCATGATCATACAAAGCGAACTCAAAGTGAAACAGAAAGAGCTCTCCATAAAGCAAAAAGAGCTTGAATTAGAAATAAAGAAAATAGAAAAAGAACAACACAATAATAAGGTTGAAGTCAAAGTCGATGAAGACGACGAAGTCGATGAAAGCGACGAAGACGAAACGAGCGATGATGAACTTATCGAAGAAGCAGCTACAGCAGTTTTCGCGATAAAGAAAAGAAAGAATGGAATAAAAGTTCCAGTCGTTTATCAATATGAACCGACCGATTTAAAAAACTGGGTAAAAAAATGGGACAGTCCTGCCGATGTGGAGAGAAATATGGAAGAGATCTCTCCCGCATCGTTGAGAAATGCCGCCAAGAATAATACCATCTACAAAGATTATCGATGGGTTTTTGTGAAACGTAATTCAGAACCACCAAACGAACTTGAACAAACCATAAATAAAAGACACAAGACACCGGAAGTTCATTTCATTGCCATGATTGATATTAAAAAGACCAAGATATTGGCAGTTTATAAAAATCAAAAAGAAGCGGTAGAAGCCAGAAATATGAAATGTAACAGTTTCACGAGAGCAATTCAAGAACAATCCGTGTCAAGCGGACATTATTGGAACTTTTTCGACAGATGCTCTGATGTCATGAAAGAAGAATATTTATCTCATTCTACCCTTCCAGAAAAATATGTCCCCAATAGTGGAAAACAAGTTCAACAAATAGATCCGAGAACGAATTTGGTACTTAATACATATAAATCAAATAGAGAGATATGTAAATTGTTTCAAATGTCGGTTAACAAATTAAAAGAAGTCATGAAAACGAACGAAATACATCAAGGATACAAATGGAAATTATTGATATAAATTGTAATTAGCACAACACATTGTATCTGGTTTTCCAGGTTTACCGTGATTACTACAACATCTTTTTCCAAGTTTTGAAAAATCTATAGTAATTTTATCATTACTTTTAGTTGATGCATGGGCGATTGTATGAACATTTTGTTTTTTACAGGAATTACAAACAACAATCATTTCAATTAACCCATCGTCGTACACATTTATATGTTGTATGTTCGCTTCCATTATAATACAAATACACATTGTATTTATATTATTGCAATTTTGAAATAGCAACAAACTTTTCTATTTTCAAAGAAAATATATATGAAACATTAAACACATTGTCGGTAAAGAGTACAGAATGGATAAACCCGATACAAAACAAACGATTGACGAAAAACATCAAGAAATGATGAACATGTTTCTCGTCATCGAGCGCGAAACAATCCCCAATTTATATCAAGAACAAGCCAGTTGTATTCGCAAACGTAATGAAATTAAAAAAAAGACGAAAGAGAAAACAGAAGAATACTTTGAGCTTCGAGAGAAAATTAAAGACATTAAACGAGAAGTAAAGAAATTGCAGAAAAAAAAGACGGACTATCTCCTAAAAAACTCGAAATTCATTTTCCATTACTACGAAGACAAACAAAAAGTCTCGAGCGGTGTGAATCACAAGGATGTCAATACTATGAACAGTTTCTTTAAAATAGCTACAACCAAGGGCGGCGCGCCTATTACCAGCGACACGTACAAACAATCGAAAAACCTATATCATCAATACTGGAAAAACGTTAATGGCGATATCCATTATCTTCAAGAATATGTGCTTTCTTCACACACGTGTCTCATTTGCAACCAAGGCGAATTAGTCCCACTAGAGGAAGAAGGCGTCCTTATTTGTAATAATGTCAAGTGCGGGAAATTTCTAATCCACATGATTGATAACCAGAAACCATTAAACAAAGAGATGCCAAATGAAGTATCCTATACCGCATATATCCGTCTCAATCATTTCAAGGAAATCCTCTCTCAATTTCAAGCCAAGGAAACTACGAAAATACCAGACGAAGTGATTGATGCAGTAAAAAACAGGATTGCCAAAGAGCGGAAATTATTGACCGACTTGAATTATGCTGAAATGCGGAATATATTAAGTATTCTAGGTTACAACAAATATTTCGAACATATCCAATATATAAACTCGATATTGGGCATCAAACCCCCGACCATGAGTGAAGAACTCCATGAAACGCTGTGTGTCTTATTCATTGAAATCCAGCAACCGTGGGCGATTTTCTGCCCGATTACCCGAACCAACTTTTTCAATTATACATATATTTTATGCCAATTGTGTGTTTTGCTTGACCAAAAACAATATTTACCGTATATTCCCATGATGAAAGACAGAATCAAACAATTCGAACAAGACATGATCTGGAAAAAAGTATGCGAGTATCTGGATTGGGAATATTTCCCTACCGTTTAAAACACGAACCCATCATATTCGGATAAGAACATTTTGAGTTCGATAAAATTCTCTTCTCCTTCTTGGAAAGTCCATGTGTTTTGATTTTTCCACCACATTTTGACCGATTCGTATTGCGTATTGATCAAATTGTATGTCTGGAGAGCAACCGTTTTATCATGTTCGCTTATGAACCCTTGACCAACAAACCAATCGTAAAGATGATGTTGTTGGCTCCTATTGGTTTTCTCATACAATTTATTCCAGGTCATGACTTGTTCGAATGACTGGATTTTCGTTAATTGCGAATCATAATAGTCAGTTCCCATGAGCAACAACAATTCCGTCATGTTCGTCTTTGACAATTTCAATTCATTATATATTTCCGTTGTATCGTACAACAAAACGTCGTGATGTAAAACACTCGTGTGTCGGAGGACTCGTTTACATCCGTATAGAAACATGTCCATATCATCACTCATGCAAGCCCATGCAATATCTTTGTTGACCAAATATGCACACAATTGGTCGGATTCTTCCGGTGCAACGACAAATTGGACATTGTAAAGAGTCATTAGTTTTTGAACTTGCTCAATGTCGGTATTGGTAATCCGAATACTCTGACGCTCATAATCATCAATTTCTTTAAAGATTCGCTTACGTTCATGAAGCGTCAATTCATCAGTTGTCAATGACTCTTTCAAGTCATTTACTTTTTCTTGTGCTTCTTTTTTCTTCGCAACTCTTTCCAACAATAACTTCTTTTTTTCTTGTGGTGGTTTCCCGTCAAATACAAACAACGGTATAATTTCATAGTGTTTCAGGACAGACATTAATAAGAACATGTTTTCGAAAAGCGCATGTTCTTCTTTGAACCTGTATAAATAGATACTAGTGTCAATTACAATCTTCTTTCCTTTCAAATGTCGCAAGGACAATTTCCGGATCGATTTTTGTGTGCAGTTTTCTCTCAAGTACTTGTTTAGATATTTGATCCCCATGTTATTTATTAGCTATGCGTTATTTGGTCCTCTCAAATCATAGTATCAATTTTTTAGAGTTCTTGCAGAAAAATAATATAAACTGATTTTGTTTATATTAATATCCTAAAAATGCAGGTGAAACTCGTATCGTATTCACAACAACTAGAACCGGGTTTATCTCTTCAAGATTCTATCGCATATTGTGCTCGTGTATCAAATCCAGCAAACCAATCCAATACGGAAACCAATGAACGGCTGTTGAAATATCTCATTCGAAATCAGCATTGGTCTCCATTTGAAATGGTTTCAGTTTGCTTAGAAATCGTGTCAACGAGAGATATTTGTAGGCAGATATTAAGACATCGATCTTTTTCATTTCAGGAATTTTCCCAGAGATATGCAGAGGCTTCTCTCGGATTCGAAACGAGAGAAGCGAGGTTACAAGACCAGAAAAACCGGCAAAATAGTATTGAAACGGAAAACAAGGAATTGGCAATCGAATGGGCCGAAAAACAGCAACAATTAGCGGAACATTCTAAACAAACCTATGAATGGGCGCTTCAGAATGGCATCGCGAAAGAACAAGCCCGCGCTGTTCTTCCGGAAGGCATGACGGTTTCAAGAATGTACATGAATGGAACATTACGTTCATGGATACATTATATTCAATTGCGTTGTGCGAATGGAACTCAAAAAGAACACCGCGAAGTAGCTCTAGAATGTGCCCAAGTCATTTCGTCGATTTTCCCCATGATCATGGATTTTATTTCACGATAAAGGCAAAGTTTTTATAAAATTGCTCGTACGAAATCAAGTGTTCGTCTTTCACGTAAAACTTGTATGGAATGATATTTACACTGGATTTTAGAACGTCGAATGATTTCTCGATAGCATCTGAATTTACGGCTAGTTTGGGTCGATTCCCGTGTTCATTAATCAAGTCATTTATCAATGGCATTTGTACTTTGATATTGGGAGAAATATTATACGGCTCATTGAAACTGGAATTAATACCCTTGACAAAGAGAAAAGACCGGCCACCCATTTCTTCATCGAAAACCTTTTGCATATCCACGTCCAATTCAGATTTCGCATTTTCGCCCGGAGGCATTGCATAAATAATCACCACTACTTTCCCAAGTAAATCGGTCAATGACTTGCTATCGAAACTAGCTCCTGCTCCCAAATCCAACAACTTGCCGGTCAACACACTATCAATTTCTTTAGCCAGATTTCCGTACAAAGACCCCTTGTTTGTTTTCATGCGAAATTGTAAAAACAGAGGGTCCATTGGATTCGGTGCTGGAATAGTAAATGCACAATCAATTATTTTATTCAGCACATCCACGGTTTTTACAGTATTGGTTTCTAAACTTGAAAAACTAGAACTTCCCGAATAACCAACCATCGTCTCACCGTCTACATTGTAAATTTCAAAGTCCAGAAACCGACAGCCAGATTTGATTACATTGTAAAGTCCTTTGGGATTTTCTTCGCTGCCTATTTCGACAAAACCCGTCGCATCATAACAACTATTTGCGGAGGCTTTTATGGAATACTTGTCGAAATTGGTAGGTGGTGTGGTTGCTTTTACATTGATTATATTCGTGGTGGTGGCGAATCCTTCTTGTACTTTCACATATAAACTATGATATCTGTCCCTCATCATTTTTATATGGAAAAACATGTAAACACATATGATTAAAGAGACGACCAATAATATTTTCTGAAAAATGGTCAACTTCATTATATAATGAAGGAAGAAAAAATAATAATGAAATAATACATAAGGATATAATAAATAAGATGGCCGGAGGACTTTTAAATTTAATCGCCGTAGGAAATGCCAATGTATTTTTAACGGGTAATCCAGACAAGACTTATTTTCGTATTGCCTACTCGAAATATACCAATTTCGGTCTACAAAAGTTCAGAATTGATTTCACTGGAACGAGAGATTTGCGTCTGACCGAACAATCCACATTTACCTTTAAAATGCCTCGATACGCCGAACTGGTCATGGATACTTATCTTGTACTCACGATTCCCGATATCTGGAGTCCTATATATCCGAGACAATCGTATAATGCGACCACTGCAGCCGACGACACGGGGACAAATGGAAAATTTGCACCATACGAGTTTCGTTGGATTGAAGATTTAGGTACTCATATGATCAAAGAAATTGAAATCGTTTGTGGGGCATTTACATTGTCCAAGTATTCCGGAGAATATTTGGCGGCCATGGTCGACCGCGACTTTACTGCAGAGAAAAAGTTGTTATTTAATAAAATGTCTGGGAATGTCATTGAACTCAACAATCCAGCTTTGGCACATGACCGGTTAAATACTTACCCCAATGCGGTTTTTTTAGAAGAAAACGATACTACAAGTGATAGAACCTTCATCACATACCCTTTGACTAGTCCAACCGTTGGAGTTGAACCATCGATAAGAGGCCGTAATATTTATATCCCCATTAACTCTTGGTTTACACTAAATAGCCGTTGTGCACTTCCTTTAGTTGCCATGCAATATCATGAACTCGAAATCCGCGTCACACTGAGACCTATCCAAGAACTATTTCAAGTTCGAGATGTTTTCGATCCACTAAACGATTTTCCATATATTCAACCGGATTTTAACCAAGACCGGTTTCAAATGTATCGTTTCTTACAAAGCCCCTTGAAAAAGAACATTACGGACCCAACCGCTTATTCCAATAAATTCAATACTTGGAATGCCGATATACATTTGATATCAACATATGCGTTTCTCTCGAAAGAAGAAGCGAAAATCTTTGCAAAAGAAGATCAGGTCTATTTAATCAAGGATGTCTTTACGTATAAATATGATAATATCTCTGGGACGAAAAACGTGAAACTAGATTCGAAAGGAATGGTCTCGAGTTGGATGTGGTATTTACAACGAAACGACGTGAACTTGAGAAATGAATGGAGTAATTATACAAATTGGGCCTATCGTCGATTACCCACAAATGTTAGGCGATGTCCTGCGTTTTTAACTTTTGATGTGGATGGTAATACTGGTCTGTTTACCAGCGGGAATTTCTCGGTTGAAAACCAAAAGGATATACTCATCACTTGTGGTATTTTACTTGATGGAAAATATCGTGAAACAACTATGCCTCGAGGAGTATTCGATTATGTTGAAAAATATACGCGTACGGGCGGCTGTGCTAAAGAAGGATTGTATTGTTATAACTTTTGTTTAGATACGAGTCCCTTGACTTATCAACCATCGGGGGCTATTAATTTAGGCATGTTTCAAAAAGTAGAATTGGAAATCAATACATTTGCTCCACAAATCGACCGAGAAGGGTCGAAATTTGATATTATTTGTGATGCCGTCACAGGGAATGCGATTGCTGTAAATAAACAAAATTGGAGATTGTTTGAATACACGTATAATATGGTTTTGTTCGAAGAGCGATATAATGTCTTGTCTTTTATTGGTGGAAGTGTCGGTACCTTGTATGCACGTTAAATACAGAAAAAATATAGGAAGAAGGTTTATAACGAGAATGGATGATGCGATTGACGATCTTATTCAACAAGTTCATAAAATGAAGAACAATTTCAAAAACATTACACCGTTTGAAACCGTATATGATACAAGAGAGAAAAGACCCAAGAAGTTTAAAGAAGAGTTTACCAGCGGGTTTGACACTTTATTTCCCGGAGAAGGGACTGAGAAACTTGAAAAATTAAGAGCAGAACAGCGTGCTCTTGAGAAGGAATATGCACATTTGACGCAAATAAAAAATCCTAGTGCGAAAGAGAAAAAAAGAACGGCAGAAGTTCTTAAAGAAAAGGACTTGGCGAAGAAAAAAGCTGATGATTACGAAAAGTCGCTCAATCCAACCGTCACATTTTTCCAGAGTCTTGAACCTCCCATAAAATACACCAAAGGTGAAAAACCCAAATTTCTTAAATTGATTTACATGATCGTGGTTGTGTTTTTCAATATACCCAATATTATCATCAACTTTGCATCTCGAATGTTAGTCAAAATTTTGCAGGACAGCAGCATCGATAAAACGAAAACGAGAACCCAAGAAGAAGCTGATTATGAGATTATCAGGACTTTTCTGGTGGAAGTCGGTTATTTGCTGTTGACTTTTTGGATTACCTATGTATTATTGGATTATGGATTAGAAACTGAACCTAAAATACAATCGAAAGGTTGGTTCACGAAATTCAAATGGGTCGCTGTGAGTTTTTTTACAGTACTAGGGACTATTTTATGGTATCCTACCGAATTCTTTATTCGTGTTCTCACTACCCGTATTGGCCCCATTTTTTACTCACTTGGTATTGATGATTTTCCATGTCTCAAATATTTACTAGCATTCTTTGCCTCGATTTTTTTCGTGTTTAATTTTTTATCGAAATGTCGGTCCGCATTTTTCAAATGTTTCATCAAAGATGCTGAAATGCCGAAAGCCTCGTGGCAAGTTCATTTGCTTATCGCTATCGCGTATTTATCAAACTATATGGGGTTAACTTTTTCAAATGCCATTATGTGGTATTTTTCCACAATCACTCGATTCCTTTCATTTTTATGTCACATCATTATCTCTCATCTAGTTGCGCCGATTGCCCAGATTTCGTTAACCATGGCGTTGTTGTGGTATTTATTTTTCAGATATCTATCTTCGTTTGGTCCCCCTCAATCAAAAGTCCACGAAGAAATTTACAGCGGACTTGACGCCAACTGTAAAACAGATAAAACCTCCATATTCGGTCAATTGAATTATTTTTTAGGATCAGTTCTATTACTGAAATCTAATCTTAAGTTTTCTTGTTTCGTCTTTTTTATTTGGATGTTGTTTTTCATGTACCGTATGCAAAAAATCGAGCTCACCACTGATAAAAATATCAGAGTTCTTACTGGGGTTTTTAACGGATTGGGTATTTTTGTTTGCTTTGCAGCTATTTGTTATATACACTATAAGAATGCTTTTTCGGGAAATGGCACATCCACATTAGAAGTAGTTGACCCTTATTTTGATGATCGGAACAAGATGAACAAAGAAACAATATCTAATCCAGTAAAATAATATAAACTCTTTCATTGATGAATTTATATTATTATGCCGTCCAGTAAAAAGAAAACAAAGGCTAATGAACTAAAACCGTTTGTTAGTGTTTGTACGCCAACTTTCAACCGGCGACCTTTTATTAAATCCATGCTTCAATGCTTTCGTAACCAAAGTTATCCGAAAAATCGCATAGAATGGATCATTGTCGATGACGGTACGGATAAAATCAAAGACTTGCTTGACGCAGCAGATATACCCCAAATCAAATATTTTGCAATCGATAAGAAAATGCCTTTGGGTGAAAAACGCAATTTCATGCATAAAAAAGCCTCTGGTGCGATCATTGTCTACATGGACGACGACGATTATTATCCTCCTGAACGTATTTCGCATGCGGTCGAACGGTTGGAAGAAAAAAAGGAAGCCTTATGTGCCGGTTCGAGTGAAATCTATGTTTATTTCAAGCATATCCATAAAATGTATCAAGCCGGCCCGTATGGCCCGAATCATGCGACGGCAGGGACCTTTGCATTTCGTAGAGAACTTCTGGATCAGACATCGTATGAGGATAGAGCCGCTCTAGCAGAAGAGAAACATTTCCTTAAGAATTATACTATTCCTTTTGTCCAATTAGATCCTCTTAAAACCATCTTGGTTTTCTCTCATACCCAAAACACGTTTGATAAAAAGATTTTACTTGAAATGCCGAATGAGTTGTTCCGAGAGTCTCCAAAGACCGTGGATATGTTTATCCGGAAACCCTTTGAAAAAGAAATTCGAGATTATTTCATGGAAAACATTGACCAGGAACTTGAAAAATATCTGCCTGGTGATCCTATTTTCAAACCGGATGTTCTCGTGCAGATGAAGGAGATTGATGCCGAGAGAAAGCGCATGATGAAGGAATACGAAGAAAACCATGCCAGACAACAATCTGGTGGTGTACCGCAAATCATGGTGAAATGTGAAAATGGACCGGACAGAGCGCTAACTCAGCATGAGATCGTTGGCCTCGTCCAGCAATTCCAGAATGAATGTCAGCAAAAAGACGAGCGAATAAAGGCGATGGAAAAAACACTGGAAGAGGTCCGACGGGAACTGATTACCCTGAAACTAGAAAAGGCGAAATCCGAACAGCAGAAAAAGTCGGTGCATTTTGTCGAAGAACCTGTCGTTAAGAAAGAACCTGTCAAGAAAGAAGAACCGGCCAAGAAAGAAGAACCTGCCAAGAAAGAAGAACCGGCCAAGAAAGAAGAACCGGCCAAGAAAGAAGAACCTGCCAAAAATATTGTTCATATCACTACTCCACAGTTCCGAAGCAAATTGATCCCTGAAATCATGGTATTTTAGTTAATATCAACGTTTATTTTTTGATATTAAATTTACTTATACTCCATTAAGAACCATCATATCCACTTCGTTTTTCAGTTGTTTCATGAGTTCTTTGTCTTCTGATTCGAATTTGGCCTGGAATCCTTTAAAGTGTTGTTGTTTGGACTCGGAGATTTTATCCTTGTTTTCGGTATATTTTTCATCCAGCATATTGTAACTATTGTTGACCATGGATTCGATTGCATCTTTTCGGTCCACGGTTTTCCATTTCTGATTATTTCCCATGACGGATGCATACGGTAGCTTTTTGTTGGTGATTTTGATATTGTGGTTTTCAGGATGTTTCGGGTCGAAATGGATTTTCTCCAGCAGAGAAGGAATCGAATTATATATGCGACCGATACATGCTATGATCGCCTTGTCGTCTATGTAGTCGGTGTTTTCATTACCGAATGCGTTGATGTTGATGGTAATGTTTTGGGTCTCGATATTGTTCGTGTTGGTGTTGTTGGTATTGTTGTGGTTGTTTGTGGTGGAAGATGGAATGTTGTTGGTTGTGTGTTTGTCCAGAAGAATAGATATTTGGTTTCTGAGCTCTTGTTGTTCTTTTTTGTATTCTTCGCGCTCTAGTTGATGTTGTTTGCGTTCTTCGAGTACGGTATTTTTAAGTTCTTCTAGAATTTCTGTCACGGACGGTGTAGGAGTAGGAGTAGTTTCAGCTGCCGGAGCCTTGGATTGCTTGCAGGTCGTTCTGTGTACGTGCAATCCTTGTCGGTGGGAGTATGATTTTCCACAATTCCCACAAGAGTGTTTTGATATTTTTGTAGTTCCGTTTAATCTATCGATATGTCTGCTGCCTTTCATGTGTTGCTGCAATCCTTTATTAGATGAGAATGCGACATTACAAGTACTACAATAAAACATGTTATATATAAAACAAAGAAAAATATTTATGTGCTTTTAATCGGAACTAGATTTGTGTCATTAATCGCAAAATAATCCTCGCTGTGAGACGTCTTCATTACTCTTCAAAAGCCACATTCCATATATACCTAAATATATCTGGGTATAGAAATATGCACAATTGTCACTATTTTTAAGATCCTGCATTATATTCAGGACATTCCGTCATCATTTTGTTACCATAATAGGAAAATGTCACTATTCCATGGAATACTGTCATTATAGATAGGACTTATAATTCGTAAATGTAACTATTTTCGGTACTTTTTATACGAATTTGTCATCGTTTTAAGCCACCCAGTGCCATTTTTATTTATAGAAACTGATATCTTTTCAAACTATAAGCAGCAATAATATCTAGTAATCTTTTTTTGTCACTGTTTTATGACATTTTTGTTATAAAAAATGAGGGGGGGGGAGAAAAAAAAAGTAGAGTCCAACAAATATTTTCAAAAAAACTTTTCAATGGATCGATTTACCTAGCAAAATCCAGAATTCTTTCCTTTTCCGGAATTGGATTCCACTACATTGCTTAATAAAAAATGAAAAAGTATTCTTTAAAATTTAGTTCTCATGGAGAGAAATCTAGAAAATTTCTTTGAAAAATTGAAATACTTAAGATTTAGATATATGTATGTCATATAAGTCATGGAACATCATTGCAAAACGTGTGAGATGTCATTCAAATCCAATAAATGTTTGCAACAACATATGAAATGTAGAAGACATATAAATAAATTGGATAGAAGGAATCCCCTACCTTCTTTTGCGTGCGATGCTTGCGGTAAAAAATATTATCACCGACAAAGCTTGTACACACATAAAAATACATGTGTTCCAATGCAACAAAATGAACCTCAAAAAACAGAAACAATATCAAAAAAGGATCACCAAAAGCAAATGGAAGAAATGAAACTCGCGTTTGAGAAAGAAATCAACAAACTGAAAAAAGAAATGCAAAAAGAATTGCAAAAAGAAATGAAAAAAGAAATACAAAAAATCAATATCCGTTTGGAGAAAACGGATATTAAAACGAAAGGCAGGAAAAAAATCAATAAAGACACAAGACAAAAAATCGCCGACAAACAAGAAAATGCATGTGGAGAGTGTAAAATGACCCTAAGCCCATATTTCGAACTCGACCACATAATCGGCTTACAGTTTGGAGGAACCGATGAGGAATCCAATCTCATGGCACTTTGTCGCGAATGCCACGGCAAAAAATCGATAAGAGAAAACCAATGTCGAAAACGAATTCAAGACGCCATACAAACCATCCTGCAAGAACAAACAACCTAGATTCTCTTCCAGTATTGATTCAAGAAAATCTTGGAAAGATCCTGGAATGTCTGTATATCGTCGACATCATACAGTCCAAACATGAGAGAAAGCGCCTTTCCCATACAAATCGTGCTTTTCCCTTTGGTCGTAAAAAGAAAATGAGCACATGCAACCGGATTCACGAAATCGATCAAAGCCACATCGAATTCGGGTAAAATAGTCCTTGGACCCATACTTTCCATGAATATAAATGTATTATTCCGGAATATCTCGACAGGGAATATAGGCTTTCCCACTTGGCCTTTCATGAGAGAAGCATGAGGAGAAATAATCAGCAGAGTTTTATTTTCAAGTGCAAGCGTCCATGGTTCGCAAAAAACGAAATGGACAATATTCCGGAGTTCACCCCAAATCGTACCCTTGTTGGGAAAAGTAGAGTCATTCACGACCTTGGGAACCGGTGTATTGTACGCATCCCATGTAAAATAATGAGACACTGATTCTACATTTTCCGCACAAACGATAAACGGCTGTTTATTTTCAAGATATAATTTCAAGGTATTGCGCCATTTCGTATTGTCCTCGAAATTCCAGCGGCTATAATGGCCAGTCATTTCTTCCAAGTTTTTATAAAGGTCATTCGGAAGGTTATAAGGAGCAAAATATTCGAAAACCGGCGCCAATCGGTCGTTCGCGCCATAGGACCGGTCTTGACTCTGATGG
>Ga0214919_10000161_pt1 | contig 111801 bp, 92 predicted proteins | sample LL1503_MetaG_FD_177994 | JGI IMG/M metagenome (GOLD analysis project Ga0214919, IMG submission 177994) | Freshwater microbial communities from Lake Lanier, Atlanta, Georgia, United States - LL-1503 | ecosystem: Environmental > Aquatic > Freshwater > Lake | place: USA: Georgia | collected...
CGATCCACGGGCGGACGGACGCGGATCTCCCACGTGCCACTCTTCCCGGGTTACGTATTTTCCCTCGTCGACGACGAACAGCGGCGGGCGTCATTGGCCACCAACACGGTCGCCCGTTGGCTGCCGATCGGTGATGCGGCCGCGTTCGTGGCCGATCTGCGTAATATCAAGCGTCTCATCGATACCGAACAGCCGCTCACTCCCGAGGCGCGACTCGAAGCGGGCCAGCCCGTGCGGGTGCGGAGCGGTCCGCTGCGGGGCATTGAGGGGACGGTGGTCAAGCGGCGGGGCGAACAGCGGCTCGTCGTGGCCGTCCGCTTCCTCAACCAGGGTGCGTCGATCGAACTCGAGGATATTGACCTCGAACGGCTGTAATCCACCGTGGTGCCCTGCCAGACATGGCTGGCGGGTATCGTAGGAATGGCATCAGGATGAAATCACTCACAACCCCATACGTTCCCCTGCGGCAGATCAACAAGAAGGCTTTGTTGCTGCTGTGCCTGCACGCCTTTCTGTTCGCGGTGATCTTCTCCTTTGCGTTCTTCATCCGCAGTGATTTCAGCGTGGAAGGCACGCGGTCGTTGCTTTCCCTGCGCACGCTCCTTGGCGTCATGGCGATCAAAACCGCCATCTTCTACGCCCTCGGCCATTGCCACGTGTCGTGGCGGAGGGTCGCGTTCAGCGACCTCACGAGCCTGGTCTGGGCCGCGACGCTTTCGATGCTTGTGCTCACGTCGGTGGAATCGCTGCTCCTCACCTCCGGGCGGTTCGGTGAGTTTCAGAGGGTGCCGCGGAGCGTCTTCGTGCTCGACTGGGCTGGCACGGTGCTGGCGATCGGTGGGATTCGGGCCCTGTGGCGGAGCATCCGCGAGGAGCTGCGGCCGATTTTCACGAGCAAGCCGGTTCGCACGGCGCTGATCGTCGGGGCCGATGAAGCGGGCGAACTGCTTGCCCGCACGCTGCTGTCGACGAAGAACATGCAGTATTTCGTGGTGGGCTTTGTCGACGACGATCCCGGCCTGCTCCACAACCGTGTGGCCGGCCTGGAGGTGCTCGGCGACATCGACAGTATCGGTCGGGAGGTGGAGCGGCGGCGGATCGACGAGGTGATGGTGCGGTCGGGCAGCCTCACCGGCAAGCGTTTCCGGAACCTGCTTGAAATCTGCACGGCCGCCGGATCGCAGGTCAAGGTCCTGCCCGCCATCGATGAACTGCTCGCGGGGCACGACAACACCCTCCATGTGAAGCCCCGACCGGTGGAAATCAAGGACCTCCTGCGTCGCGAACCTGTCGAGCTCGACAACGCCGCGGTGCGGCACATGGTCGAGGGAAACACGGTGATGGTCACCGGCGCCGGCGGGTCGATCGGCTCAGAGATATGCCGGCAGGTGCTCCGGTTCAACCCCAAGAAACTGCTGCTGGTCGAGCGCGGAGAGAACGCCCTCTTCCTCTTGGAGCAGGAGTTTTGTCGGCACGATCCACGGCCCCCGTTCGAGCCGCTCATCGCCGACATCACCGACGTGGCCCGGATGGATCAGATCATGGCCGCCCATCGGCCCGAGGTGGTCTTTCACGCAGCGGCCCACAAGCACGTGCCGATGATGGAGTGGAATCCGGCCGAGGCGATCAAGAACAACTGCGTTGGCACGCAGGTCCTGGCCCGGCTGGCCGACAGGCATGGCGTCCGCGAGTTCGTCATGATCTCGACCGACAAGGCGGTCAATCCGACGAGCGTGATGGGCTGCTCAAAGCTGATCGCGGAGCGGTTCGTGCAGGCGCTCTCAGCCGAGTCGAAGACGAAATTCCTCGTCGTCCGGTTCGGCAACGTGCTTGCCAGCAACGGCAGCGTCGTGCCAATCTTCCAGGAACAGATCCGCCTCGGTGGCCCGATCACGATCACGCATCCCGATATCTGCCGCTACTTCATGATGATCCCCGAGGCTTCGCAGCTCGTGCTGCAGGCCGCGGCGATGGGCAATGGCGGCGAGATCTTCGTGCTCGACATGGGCGAGAGCGTGAAGATCGTCGATCTGGCCCGCGACCTGATCGCCTTGTCGGGGCTCGGAGAGGACGACATTGAAATCGTGTTCACTGGGCTGCGGCCCGGTGAAAAACTCTATGAAGAGCTCTATTTCGACGATGAGCAGCGGGTGCCCACGAGCCATCCCAAGGTGTTTTGTGCGCTGCATCGGCCGACAACGCTGGCCGCGGCGGAGGCGGTGATTGACTCCCTGGCCGACGTGACCGATGAACGGCCCGAGGTGGTAAAGTCGAGGCTTCGCGAACTGGTCGCCGAGTACGGCGCTCACATGAGCGACGAGCCCGATTCGGCCCCGCCCCGGAAGGCCCATGCCAAGTAGCCGATTTCCCGTCATCCCTGAAGTGCATTCAGCACTCGATCCTGCGGCCGACGGCATTCGCGTGCCGTTCGTGCGACCGGCCCTGCCGTCGTGGGAGTCGATCGGGCCTGCGGCGGCCGAGATCATCGCCAGCGGCAGGCTCACGAAGGGGCCGTTCGTCGACCGTCTGGAGCAGGCGATCGCGGCGCGGCTGGGCGTCCGGCACGCGGTCGCGGTGAGTAGTTGCACGATCGGACTGATGCTCGTCTACAAGGGCCTCGATCTGTCGGCAGGCAGTTGTCGCAACCGCCGTGGCGCAGGAAGCCCTTGTGCCGTCGGTTCGATGGAGCCGCTCTCGCGGTTTGGCACGGTCCGCAGCGGCGCCCGCAGCGAGCCGCTCGGCGAAGTGATCATCCCCAGCTTCACGTTCCTCGCGGGGCCCGCCGCGATCGTCTGGAATAACCTGCGGCCGGTGTTCATCGATGTCGATCCTCGCACGACGAACGTCACGCCGCAGGCCGTGGCGGCCGCCATCACGCCGCGCACGGTCGCCATCTCTGCCTGTCACAACTTCGGCAATCCGTGCGACGTGGCGGCGCTGGCGGCGGTGGCCGCCGAGCATGGGCTGCCGCTGATCGTCGATGCCGCGCACGGCTTCGGCGCGAGCATGCACGGCCGGCCTGTTGGCGCAGGTGCGACTGCGCAGGTCTTCAGCCTGTCGCCCACGAAACTGCTCGTCGCCGGCGAGGGAGGCGTCGTCGCGACCGACTGCGATTGCCTCGCCCATTTCGTGCGGCTCGGCCGCGAGTATGGCAACGACGGCTCCTACGATGCCTTGTTTGCCGGCGTGAACGGCCGGATGCCCGAACTGAGCGCCGCCGTGGCCCTCTCGTCGCTGGCGATGCTCGATGATGTCGCCAGCAGACGTCGGCAGATCGCGGCCCGCTACCGACAGGAACTGGAGCAGTTGCCGGGGATCGGGTTCGTGGAATCGGCGGCCGGCAGTCTGTCGAGCCACAAGGATTTTTCGATCACGATCGATCCGGCCCGGTTCGGGATGACCCGCGATTCGGTCAGGCGGGCGCTGGCGGTCCGCGGCATCGAGACGCGCACCTACTACGATCCGCCCTGCCACCGGCAGACGGCGTTCGAACATTTCCACGACCGCACGCGGTCGCTGCCCGGCACCGACACGCTGTCGGCCCGCAGCCTCTCCCTGCCCATCGGTGCCCACGTGGATGAGGCAGTGGTGGACGATATCTGCGAGGCGGTGGCTACCGCGAAAAACTCGTGAAGGCGGCCGGGCTCAGGCAGGTGACAGGCGAACGATGACAACGATCGGTCTGTGGTGTGCGTGGTGCCTTGCCTCCCTCGTGGCCGCGGCGTTGCTGACGCGTGGGCTGATCGAGTGGACGGTGGCGCGTGGCATCATCGATGCACCAAACGCCCGCAGCAGCCATACGCGGAGCACGCCGCGTGGGGGCGGCCTGTCGATCGTCATCGTCGTCTTGGCAGTGGCGGTCGTGATCGGGCTCGTGAGGCCGGAGGAACTGCTGCGCATCGGCGGTGCCATCGTGCCGGCTCTGGCGATCGCCGCCGTGAGCTGGCTCGACGACGTGCACACCTTGCGCAACCGCACGCGGTTCGCCGTGCATCTGGCTGCTGCAGTGGTGGCCGTGGCGGTACTCGGACCGGTGACGCGGGTCGATCTCGGCTCGCTGGGCATGGTTCGCTTCGGGCCGCTGGCCTGGCCGTTGACGCTGCTCTGGATCGTGGGCCTGACGAACGCCTTCAACTTCATGGACGGCAGCGATGGCATCGCAGGGATCACGGCTGCGGCGGTGGCAGCGGGGATTGCGGCGGCGGCGGCGGCCTGCGGCGCGGGGCCGGTGGCGGTGATCGCGGCCGCGTGCGCCGGTGCCTCACTCGGATTTCTCACCAGCAACTGGCAGCCGGCCCGAATTTTCATGGGCGACGTGGGGAGCGCCTTCTGCGGATTCTTGCTGGCTGTCTTGCCGCTGGCGTTGCGTTCCGACGCCGTGCCGGAGGTGCTGCCTGTGGCGGCCCTGGCCCTCTGGCCGTTCATCTTCGACACGTCTTTGACGCTGCTTCGCCGGTTACGGGCGGGTGAGAACATCTTTCAGGCGCATCGCAGCCATCTCTACCAGCGGCTCGTGATCGCCGGCTGGTCGCATCGCGCCGTGGCCAGCCTCTATGGCGGGTTGGCGGCGTTCGGGGCGACGATCGCGGCGGTGCCGCTGTTCGATCCCGCGGTGCGGAGGGCTGCGGATCAGGTTGCCGCGGCCACGCCGCTGGTGGTGGCGGCCGTGTTGATCGCACTCGTGATGATCGCAGAACGACGGTGCTCCCGGGTGGCCGCATGATCCGTTTTCCCGTGCTCAAGCGGCTGGGAGATATCGTGCTTTCGGCGACGGCACTGGTTCTGCTCGTGCCGGTGCTGGCGGCGGTGTGGATCGCCGTGAGGGTGGTGATGGGGCGGCCTGTGTTCTTCAGCGACATGCGGGCCGGCAAGGATGGGCGGCCGATCCGAATTCTCAAGTTCCGATCGATGCGGCAGGCGGTCGATACCGACGGCCGGCCACTGCCCGATGCGGAGCGGCTGGGAGGCTTCGGGCGGTTTCTGCGGCGTTCGAGCCTCGACGAACTCCCGCAATTGGTCAGCGTCTTGGTGGGCGACATGAGCGTGGTGGGGCCCAGGCCGTTGCCGCTGGCCTACGTGCCGCGGTATTCGCCGCGGCAGGGCATGCGGCTGCGGGTGCGGCCGGGCCTGACCGGTTGGGCGCAGATCCATGGTCGGAATGGGGTGGACTGGCCCGAACGGCTGGAGTACGACGCGCACTACGTCGATATGTTGGGCCACTGGTACTGGCCGCTGGTGGACCTCTGGATCATCGGTTCCACTGCCTTCCAAGTCGTGTGGCAGGCGGTCACCGGGCGGGGAGTCTCCGCCTCTGGATCAGCCACGATGCAGGAGTTTCGCCCATGAGCGTCGAAAACGATTCGATCACGGCCGCCGTCGTTGCCGCCATCCGGCAGGTGCTTCGCGACACCGGCCGGGAAGCGGCCGCCGTGGAGCCGCAGATGCTGCTGGTCGCCGACATCGGCCTCGATTCGCTTGATCTGGCCCAGACGATCGTGCTTTTGGAGCGTTCCCTCGGAGTGGATCCCTTCCGGGCCCCGGCCCCGGCCCCTGACAAGGGCACGGCACGCCCTGCAATCCGCACGGTGGCTGACCTGGTGGGCATCTACCGTCAATTCGCCCCTGTCCGGCCCTCGCCCGGCCAACCCTGAACGTGCCTTTCTCCACATCATTTCTTATTATTGGAGCAGGCGGAACCTTCGAGGAACCCAGTTTCAGATGAACACAAACACACAAACCTCCCCCAGCCACCTCGCCGACGCGCCGGCGGAAGACCGGCTGGCATTCGCGATCTCCGAGGTCGCCCGCCAGTCTCCGGATCGCACCGCGATCGTGGCCGAAGCCGGAGGTGATTCCAGCCGTACGATCGACTACGCCACCCTCGCCGCCGCGATCACGAAGCTCGAAGCAGCGCTCGACAGCGTGCGGCCCGTGGGCATCGTCGCGCGGGCCAAGCGAGTTGAGTCGCTCGTCGTCATCGCCGCCGCGTGCGGCCGGCAGCATGTTCCCGTGGCGTTTCTGGCCGAGGACTCTCGCGACCTGAGCGGTGAACTCCGCGACTGGGTCACGATCGACGACTCCCTGTCGATCGCGGCCGAGCCTGGCAGCCAGCGGCGGGAGTTTGAGGCGGTGGCCACGCACGTGGTGGTGGCGACCTCCGGCACGAGTGGCCCGCCGAAGCTGGTCGAGCATTCCTGGGATTCGCTCCTGGCCGCTGCGCGACTGGCTGAACAGTGGCACGGGCTGGGCTGGATCCTCGTCTACGACGCCACGCGCTGGGCAGGGATCCAGGTCTGGCTGCAGTCGCTCCTGACGGGAGGCCGGCTGGTCGTGCCGGCGTCACGCGATCCCGATGCGGTGCTCCGGGCGATCCTCGACGAGCAGGCCATGGTCTTGCCCGCGACGCCCACACTGCTGCGACGGCTGCTGACGTCTGGCGACAGGTCGTTGCTCGCCAAGGCTCGGCTCGACCGGATCACGCTCGGCGGCGAGGCGGCCGACGGGCCACTGCTCGAGCAGGCCCGCGCGGCGTTTCCGGATGCCAAAATCACGCAGGTGTATGCGACGACCGAGCTGGGCGAGGTGTTTCGCGTCACCGACGGATTGGCCGGATTTCCAGCCACCTGGCTGGGGCGGTCGCTGGCGGGCGGTGCCCGGCTCGGAATGCGTCGCGATGGCGAACTGCTCGTTCAACTCTCCCGGGATACGGCTGAAGTGGCGACGGGCGACCTCGTTGAAAAGCGGGGCCAGCGGTATGAGTTCACCGGCCGTCGCAGCGACGTGATCGTCGTGGGCGGGGCGAAGGTGTTGCCACGGCGGGTCGAGGAATTGCTCCGTGGCGTGCCGGGGATCGCGGATGCCCGCGTCTATGGGATGCCCAGCGCCATCACGGGCGAACTGGTGGCGGCGGAGGTGGTGCTTGCCGAACCGTTACCGGCCGGCACGACGCCAGAAAGCATCCGGGCCGGGGCATTGGCCGCCAGCCGTAGTGGACTCGAGCCGCACGGCGTTCCCAGGATTCTCGACATCGTGAAGAAGATCGCGACAAATCCGGCGGGCAAGGTGCCCCGGCGTCAGGCGTGACCGCGGCAATCATGCCCACCACTTCGATCATTTCCGGCGGCTCGCGGGGGCTGGGCCTCGCGGTCGTCGAGCGATTGCTCGCGCGTGGTGACTGTGTCGCCACGTTTTCCCGGTCGGGATCGGCGGCACTCGCAGCGTTGGCCGCACGCCATCCCGAGCGGCTGCATGTGGAGCAGGTCGATGCCGTCGACAGCGATGCCGTGCGGGCGTTTGTCAGCCGCGCCGCTGACCGGTTCGGCCGGGTCGATCACTGCATCGCCAATGCAGCCGTCGCCCACGAGGGCGTGGTCGCCATGGTTCGCGACGACGAGATCGATGCGATGCTCACGGTGAATCTGCGGGGCTCGATCGTGCTCGTCCGCGAGTGCGTTAGGCAGATGCTTGTCGGGCACGCTCATGCGACGGATGATCCGGCCCGTGCTGGCAGTCCGTCGGTGGTGGTCGTGTCGTCGGTCGTCGCCTCCCGCGGCTCGCCCGGCCTGGCGGTCTATGCGGCCACCAAGGCCGGCCTGGAGGGCTTTGCGAAGAGCCTCGCCCGCGAACTGGGGCCGCGTGGCATTCGCGTCAACGCGGTCGCGCCTGGATTTCTCGAGACCGATCTCTCGGCATCGCTCTCGGATGGAAACCGGGCTCGGATTGTCCGCCGCACCCCGCTGGGACGATTGGGACTGCCCGAGGATGTCGTGGGGGCGATCGATTTCCTCACCGGCCCCCGGGCCAGCTTCATAACCGGCCAGGTGATCACCGTCGATGGGGGCTCGGCCGCGTAGAGGGCGGACAACCAGCATGGCAGAGTCCGACGACATGTCCAAACCTGAGCGGTATGCAGCGGCCGTTGCGCGGTCGGGCAGCGAGCCTTTGTCGCGGAACATCTCGCTGCTTCATGCGACCTACAAGTCGGGGGAGGCGGCCGCGAGCATACGCGAGGAGTGGCTGCGTCGCGCCCGAGAGCCGGAGTCGGTGGAGCACATTTTTGCCTATGCGCAAGACGACCACGTCTCAAAGAAAATGGTCATCGAGGGCGAATTCATGGCCGTCGAAACGGCGCCGTCCGGTGGTCTCGTCACGGCCGTTGCCAATTGGAACGCGGCGGCGAGGATGGCGACCGGTACGCTGCTGTTCGTGATCGCCGACGACTTGCTGCCGCCCATGCACTGGGATGCTCTTTTATGGGAGTCAATCGGCTGCCTGGATCCCTGTCGCCGGCCGTTCGCTGTGAAAGTGACCGATCGCGATGGACCGTCGCCGAGTCTCAGCAAGCCGCTGAGGATGTGGAGGGCGAATCTCCTCAGCCATCCGGTCATCTCACGGGCATATTATGAGCGGTTTGGACTTTTCGATCCGCTGTTTCGCGGCGTCTACTGCGACGACGACATCACGTTTCGGAGCTTTCGTTATTCCGGCGTGGTGAATGCGAAGCGTGTCGTGCTGAGTCACAAGCGGGGCGGGTTTTCGGGCAGCGCTCGCCTGACGGAGTCCCAGGAGCGAATCAACTCACAAGATGAAGCCATGTACGGAGCGCGCGTGTTCAAGTCGCTGTGGCCGTGGCACCGCCTGCGGCCAGCGTGCGTTTGTCTTTCCCCGTCGGTCGTTCGGACAGGTTCGATTCTGGCGATGACCAGGCATCAGTTTGTTAACCTCACGCTGGGCATTCCGTTTCAGGTGCTTTTCTGGGCCCGTGACATACGGCGTCGCGTTTCCGGCTAGCCGCGCGATGCGGCCTTCATAACCGGTCAAACCCTCACAATCGACGGTGGATCTGCAGGCTAGTGGTCGGACAAAGGCGCTTGGACGCCCGGCGTGGCCTATAGTCGAGTGGATGGCGAATTTCGAAAAACGGGTGTCACCCAGAGGAACGGAGTGCGCGCCGACGCTCCGGCCCAGGAATCGGGCAATCGCGTCGTGAACGCCCGCGCCGCCCTGCCGGTGGCCGTGCTTCCAGCCGTGTTTCCCGCCGTGTGTTCTCGAGTGTCTCGGATCATCATCGTCGGCGCGGGTGGCTTCGGCCGCGAAGTCCTGCAGTGGGTTCGCGATGCGTGGCCGGAGCACACCTCAAGAATCGCCGGTTTCCTTGCCGCCGACCACAGCCAACTCAAGAGCCATGACTGCCACCTCGACATCATTGCCGACCCCGATCGCTATGAGCCCGCAACTGGCGACGGACTTCTGCTCGCCATTGGAATCCCGGAAGTCCGCCGTCGCGTGGCGGAGTCGCTCAAGTCGCGCGGGGCAGAGTTTCTCACCCTGATCCATCCGACGGCCATCGTGGCTCCAACAGCGTCGATTGGCGATGGTTCCATCATCTGTCCGTATGCGATCGTGAGCGATGCGGCCCGGGTCGGCTCGTGCGTGCTGTTGAACTATCACTCCTCACTCGGGCATGACGCATCTGCCGGCGACTATGCCGTGCTCTCGCCGTATGCATCGCTCGGCGGCAACGCCCACATCGAAGCGGACGTCTTCATGGGCCTGCATGCCTCGGTCGGTCCGGGGAAGCGGATCGGCGCCCGTAGCAAGGTAAGTGCCAATTCGTGTGCCTTGGTCGATGCACCGGCCGACTCGATCATCTACGGTGTGCCCGGCCGGGTGGGGCCGCTGATCCACTGATCCTCCGACTGGTGCACTCTCACTTGCATGAATGCGACAGTGGATTCGCCGCACAGCCTGTCTTTGCATGATGCAACCATCAGCCGCATCGTTTTCTGGCAGCCGATCGCCAGTCCGCATCAGGAAGCGTTTCTGGAATCGCTCGCCCGCCAATTCGCGGGTGAAGTCATCCTCGGCGTCGAGCAGGCGTTGCCGGCCGAGCGCCGAGCACAGGGCTGGCGGCAGCCGAGCCACAGAATAGTGAACGTCGTCGACATCTCGATCCCTACCAACCATGCGGCCCTCGCGGCGCACGCCACAGCCGATTCGCTGCACGTGTTTTCCGGATTCTTTTCCCACCCGATGGTCTGGGCCGGTTTTCGCCGGCTGGCTGGTTCGACTGCCCGACTGGCGATCATGTCCGAGGCCCCGGAACAGACGCCCTCGACGGGATGGCTCAAACGGCTGCGGGGCCGGGTGCTGGCGGCCCGCTGGGCCAGTCGGTTTGCGTTTGTGCTCGCCATTGGCGGTGTCGGCTGCGACTTCTTCGAGCGGGTAGGGTTTCCCAAAGAAAAGATCGTGCCATTTGGCTACTACCTCGACGTGCAACCGCTCACTCAAGCGGATTCGAACAGCCCTGCGGCTCGTTCTGCGGACGGCGTCGTGCGTTTCGTCTCCGCCGGCCAACTCATCCATCGCAAGGGTATCGACCTGCTTGTGAAGGCCTGCAGCGTGCTGCCCGCAACTGGATGGCGGCTCGACATCTACGGCGATGGGCCAGAGCGGCAGGCGTTAGAGCAGGTGGTCCGCGAATTTAAACTCTCCGAGCGGATCGTCTTCCACGGCGTGATTCCCAGTGAACAGGTGCGACACGCGTTGGCCGCGGCCGACTGTGCGGTGCTTCCAAGCCGTTTTGACGGGTGGGGCATGCTCGTCAACGAGTCGCTGGCCGTCGGCACGCCTGTGTTCTGCACGGCGGCCTCCGGGGCGGCAGCGATCGTGACCGACGAGCCGTCGGGCTGCGTGGTGCCGGCGGGCCAGGTGGCGCCGCTTACCGCAGTGCTCGCCGCCGCGATGGCCAGAGGCCCCGTCCAGCCGCAGACCCGGATCGCAATCAATGCCAAGGCAATCCAGCATGCCTCGTCAGATCAGGCCGCGCGGCGGTTCATGGAGGCAGTGTCCCATGGATGAGTTACGCGATCATGAAATGGACAAGAGCCATCGCGAAAGCCATCGAGCACATAGGATTCCATGATAAAGCTGACCCCGCTCTCTCTTCCCGAGCGTGTTGTTAGAGCAATCATCAGGTATTGGCCGTTGCCCAGAGGCCGTACGCGAATCACGAATATTCTGACGAACTGGGTGTCGCTGCCGAGCTCAGCAACGTTCGAGTTTGACTACGGCGTATTCGTTGACACCTCGTTGGCGAATTGGCCCAACGGCTACCGCTCACTGTTTCTGCATGGCCGAATGGAAGATAGCGAACTCCGCGTCTGGGAATGCGTGTTGGAGCGCGGTGATGCAGTGATCGATTGCGGTGCGAATTATGGATACTGGACGCTTGTCTCATCTCGTCTTGTCGGGCAAAGCGGATCAGTGTTTGCGTTCGAGGGGAATCCTCCGACGGCGAGCCGTTTGGAACAGAATGTGCAGGCCAGCTCGTGTTCGAATGTTCGCGTATACAAGTGCGCGGTCGCCGCTCAGGAGGGAACAGCCTTCATTCATACTGCCAAGGAAAATCCTATCGCAGGTCATGCTTCGCTCCACCCACACGAAGGGTGGCAGTGGGATGAGCCAACGCCGATTCAGCAGGTTGCCGTAGACAGCATTGCATCATCGGAACTGTGGCCTACCGTTCGGCTGATTAAACTCGATATTGAAGGTGCCGAGCTGTCGGCCCTTCGCGGCATGGAACGATTGATAAAGCGCGATCAGCCATTCATTACGGTCGAGTGGAATACGGCGGCGGCAAATGGCTTCGGGTACCACCCTCGGGAAATAATCCAATATCTTCTCGACCTTGGCTATACATTGGCCACACCGAGGAATGGCAGATTTCAGCCCGGCACGCAGCCCGCCGAAAACGAGGTTTCAATGATGTGGTTTGTGCCTCGCGATGAGAACGTACGAAAAACGGATCCCGCCCGATGAGCATCCACATGAGACGGTATGGAGAGGCACTGGTAACCACCAAGTTCCATGCCGCCAAGCACCGCTCCGCTCGCCAAGCCCTGCGGCCGCTGATAAAGGTGCTCCGCCATGGATGAACTGATCATCGAGGCTGGTCGCACCGAGGCCCACTACTGGCGTGACCTCTGGCGGTATCGCGACCTCTTTCTTTTTCTGGCCTGGCGCGATTTACTCGTTCGCTACAAGCAGACGGTGTTTGGCGTGCTCTGGGCCGTGCTGCGGCCGTTTCTTACGATGGTGATCTTCGTCGCCATCTTCAGCCGCATCGCCGGACTGCCGTCAGACGGCGTGCCCTACGCGATTCTCGTGCTGGGCGGCATGCTCCCCTGGCAGTTCTTCGCGTCGTCGCTCTCGGAATCGAGTAATAGCCTCGTTTCGAATGCGAACCTGATCACGAAGATCTACTTCCCGCGGATCATCCTGCCGGCTAGTTCGGTCATCGTCGCAATGGTCGATTTTGCGATCACCCTGGTCATGATGGCCCTCGTGATGGTTTGGTATCAATACGTGCCGCCCTGGCGGATCGTGCTGCTGCCGGTGTTCATCGCCTTGGCTCTCGTATCTGCATTTGGGCCTGGTCTGATCGCCACCGCGCTCAACGTGAAGTACCGCGATTTCCGGTTCGTGATCCCGTTCGTCGTGCAGTTCGGCCTCTACGTGTCACCGGTCGGCTTCAAGTCATCGCTGATCGAGGAGAAACTCGGGCCGATAGCCCGGCTGGTTTACGCCCTCAACCCGATGGTGGGCGTGATCGACGGTTTCCGCTGGTGCATCGGTGTTGAACCGACGCTGCACGTCGGAGCCCTGGCGATCTCAATGCTCACGAGCGCTGGGCTGTTGTGGCTGGGCGTGCGGTTCTTCCGTAGCACGGAAAAAGGCTTCGCGGACGTCATTTAGCACTATGGCAAAACCAATTATTTCCGCCGAGAACATCGGGAAGCGGTATCGCCTGCAGCACCAGGCAAAGCAGCCCTACTCCACACTGCGCGACACGTTGACAGCGCAGGCCAAACGGCTGTTCGGTGGTTCTTCGGCCGCGGATGCTTCGCGCGCCGACTCGCAGGAGGAGTTCTGGGCGCTCAGGGATGTGAATTTCGAGATTCAGCGGGGCGATGTTGTCGGGATCATCGGTCGCAACGGTGCCGGCAAATCCACGCTGCTCAAAGTGCTGTCCCGCATTGTCGAACCGACCACGGGTCGCATCACGCTGCGAGGCCGCGTTGCCAGTCTGCTCGAGGTGGGCACGGGCTTCCACCCGGAACTCACCGGTCGAGAGAACATCTTTCTGAATGGCGCGATCCTCGGCATGAGCAAGTCGGAGATCCGCAGCAAATTCGATGAGATCGTAGCTTTTGCCGAAGTGGAGAGGTTTCTCGACACGCCTGTCAAGCACTATTCAAGTGGCATGTACGTCAGGCTGGCGTTCGCCGTGGCAGCGCATCTGGATCCAGAAATCCTCATCGTAGACGAGGTGCTGGCGGTGGGTGACTCGCAGTTTCAGAAGAAGTGTCTGGGGCGGATGCAGGACGTAGCGGGTCAGGGACGAACGGTGCTCTTTGTGAGCCACAACATGTCAACGATTTCTACGCTCACCCACCGCGTAGTTCTGCTCCGTCAGGGCATGATTCAGTTTTCCGGGTCGACTGCGGAAGGTATTCGCCAGTATCTCGATCTGGGGGAGGCGGAACGTGGCGTGTATCGCTCCACCAAGACCTCCTCCGGGCCTCATGTATCGAAGATAACGATTCACACTCAAGCCGGCGGATCGGTACACGTCTCCGGTGCCATGATGGAGATCACATTCGAAGTCAAGCATGAACAGCCTATTCGTCAGGGCTGTTTTTCGTTTCAGATCGTCAATCAAGCCCAGCATCCAGTGCTTCACTGTGTGTTGTTTGCGACGGATGAGTCACGGAGATCATTGTTTCAGAAACCGGGCACAAGCGTATTCAAATGTCGCTTCCCCAGGCTCGCCCTGAATATCGGCGACTATACGCTGAACACAAATCTGACGGAGCCCCCCGGAGGTGCGATTTTCGAGACTCTGGTAGGCATATGTCCGTTTGAAGTTGAGATACTTGGAGCAACGATTTTGTGGGGGTGGCGGCCTGAAGTATGCGCGTACCACGAAAGCTACGAGTGGGAGACAGATTAGGCCGTGTTTCCGCGCACTCGCGTTACGCCCCACGAGATGATGGCAGGGGCTGGGGTCGTATTGTTTCCCATAGCGGGTTACCCGCGTAAATGAGCGCATCCGGGAAACATGTCGCGCGGTGGAGTCGCCGCGTCCTACAGGTTTTTCGTCGATTGAGAAATTCAGAAGTCGGGGTCTTTCGCGGTGGCGGTTTTGAAATGATGAGCGGGCGGATGGACGTGGCAGCGAGGCGGCTAGTCGCAGCGATGAGCGTCGGCTCGCCATTCTTCGTCAGCAGACTTGATCCAAGGCTCGCTAGCCGTCGGTGCGAGCAGGTCATTCAAAACCGTCCTTAACGTGTCGACCAGAAACGTAGCCATGTGGTTCGGTAGGACGATCCGTTTCTTCCGTTTTATGCCAACTCGTTGGCGGCGGATCCGCGATCGCGCTCGAACAATCGGTTTTCTTGGCGCACTGCAGTTTGAATGGATTCTGTATTGGACCGATCGCGGTCGGCCTGGGCTCTGGCGGATCCGGGTTCGCGGATGGCCGCGGCCGATCGTCGGGAGATATGGCAAGTCTGACTTGGCCGTTTTTGCGCAGATCTTTTGCGAGCAGGAGCACGCTCCGGTCGTCGCTCGAGTGCGGCGTGGGCGTGGCACCAACGCCGTCATCTTCGACTGCGGAGCAAATGTGGGATATGCGTCAATTTTATTTCTGATCCACGTTCCCGGGGCCGCGATCACGGCAGTCGAGCCGGATGACGAGAATGTTCACCTATTGGAATCCAACCTGCGCGGGCTTGGATCGCGGGTCGCGCTTGTGCACGCGGGGCTGTGGTCTCACAAAGCGATGCTGGGCTGCAGCAATCTCGGGTTTCGTGACGATCAGCATTGGGGACGGCAGGTGTACGAGGCCGATGCGGGGGAAGCTGAAGCGCGGCCAGCCGTCACGGTGCCGGATTTGCTGGAGATGTCTGGGTGCGATCGAATCGCGTTACTGAAGATGGACATCGAAGGCGCCGAGGCCGTTGTGTTCGCGGCGGACTGCTCCGAATGGCTTCAACGAACCGACTTGATCGCCATCGAGTTGCATGACGACAGTCATTTCGGCAATGCTACGGAAGTCTTTGGCAGGGCGATAGCGGGTCAGGGGTTCGAACTCGACACGAGTGGAGAACTGACGATCGCCTATCGCGGGGACGGCAACGAGAAAGTCAATCTCAGGCCAGCAGGCGAGCGCGGCGATGGTGCGTGAACCTTGCCCGAAGCCTTTGTGATATCTCCGTCGCGCCTAGCAGTCGTTCTCTACAGCTACGCCAAGCGGCGAGACCGGCAGCAGATGCTGGCTGCCCATAGCCTGACGCGGATCAGCCGACGGGGATACGCGCAGGTATTTCTCACGGTCGGGACTGGGGATGAGCCGCCGTCCCTGCCGGGAATTACGACGATGCAGCTGGACAGCCCACCAGGATACGAGTATCTCCCCGACAAGACGATCGCCATGCTCCGCTGGCTCGCGCAGAGGCCTGATTGGGACTACGTCATCAAGTGTGACGACGACGTGCTCCTCGACCCTACCGCCGTGCGCACGTTGACGGAGCAACGATCGCTCCCCGATTACCAGTCGGTGGCGACATACGTCTGCAGAGGCGATGGGAAGGCTGCATATCACCGTGGCAAGTGCACAGATCCGGTATTCAATGCCCGGGATCTGGATACGAGCTGGGGGATGGGAATGTCATTTGCTGTGGGGCACTGCTACATGCTGAGCAGGAGAGCGGTCTTGGCGCTGCTGGATGAGATTGATTCGGGACAGTTCAGCATCGAGGCCGCACGGGCTGTGTTCGACATACGCGGTGTTGGCGGAGAGGACTTGCTGGTGGCGTATTTGCTCAGACAACGCGGCATCAGCCCCGTGGAATCGCTCCGCCTGCTCCAATCGAAGCCCCGGCTGCTTCGGCTCGTCAGGCATCTTTTCCAGGAATCGATCGCAGCATACCGGAATGGGTACGGCGACCGGCTCTGCATCAACGCTATTGCCGACAATCGGTTGCCCTGGCGGGGCGAGTATCGTGTGCTGAGGGCATGGTTTGTTGCGAGGAGTCTCCTGGGAAGGTTGTTGGGCCGAAAGGCTGTGCTCCAGCACGGAGATGGGCAAAGCCCCGCCAGCTGCAGCGTGGCCGAAGTTGAAACCCATGGTGGACGGTAATAACAAACCCCTCGTGAGCGTGATCGTTCCGGCATATAACCGGTCCAACACGATCGCTGCCACGCTTGATTCGATCACTTCGCAGACGGGCTGGCCGTTTGAGATCATCGTCATCGATGATGGCTCGAGCGATGACACGGCGGCGATCGCCCGCCGGCATGCGCCTCAGGCTCGGGTGGTTGTTCAGGAAAACCAGCGGCGGTCGGCGGCGCGGAACAATGGCGCGAGGCTTGCCGCCGGTGAGTTTCTTTATTTCTTCGACTCCGACGACCTGATGGAGCCGGATGCGATCGCTCGACTGGCTGCGTGCCTTCAGGCCCATCCCGAGGCCGCCGTGGCCTATGGCTCCGCTCTCGAATTTGTCGACGATCCGACCGTTGCCGTGCCACGCATGCCGCAGTGTAGAAAGAGTGGCGACCTGCTCTCGCAGCACCTCGAGCAGCCGTTCCTCATCCCGATCATGGCCATGGTGCGACGGGAGTGGTTCGAGCGGGTGGGAGGCATGACCACCAAGCTAGACTACTGCGAAGACTACCACTTCTTCCTCAAGATCAGCGCGGCTGGCGGCCTGTACCAGTGCATCGATGGCCCGGCTGTAGCACGGTATCGGGAATATGCGACCAGTCGCATCCCTGGCAGCATTCACATGCACGGGTTCGTTACGGCTCTGCGGATGATCGCCGCAGACTACGGCGATCGAATCCCCCCTGAATCGCGTCTCGATTACTACCGTGCGAGAAGTGAGGCAGTCTACTCTCGACATCTCCTCCGCGAGGGGCAGACGAGAAAAGCGTGGGCGACATGGCTCGGCTCGCTGGACCGCTGCTGGACGGCGTTTGGTACCGACGTCATTATGTTTGTCGGATCGCTGGTCATCCCCGTAAGATTGCTGGAGCGGGGCGTGTACGGAAGCCGTCGCCTCATCCGCGACGCGCGGGGCTGGTGCCTGCATCAACTCGGGGTGGGTATTAAAAGTGTGAAAACCTCATGAAGATCCTTCTCACAGGCTTTCACTTCGACACGATCGGTGGTCTGGAGATCGTTTCGGCCAATATCGCCCAAACCCTCGTCGATGCCGGCCATGAGGTGCAGTGTGCCGCGGTGCATGGCCGGGGTGCGAGTCGCATGAATGGTTACCAGATCGTAGGGCTGCTCCCCGAAAATCGACTTCTGCGGTCAGCGGCCGTCCGGATGAGAGGGTTGTATCCCAAGCGGAAGCTTCGTGAGTTGATCGCCTGGGCCGATGTCATCATTGCCTGTCACTGCCATACGCTGCCGCTGGTATACCGATGCCGCGATACAGCGGCGACAAGTCCGCCTGTCGTGGCCTGGCTGCACGGCCTGGAAGTCTGGGGACAGTACGGCGAAGACTACGCAGAGGATTTACAGCAGGCGAAACGGCTCGTGGCAGTGAGCCGTTACACGAGCGACACCGTCGCGCAGCTGCTGGGCACGGCGTACAGGCCGACCGTGATCCACAACTCGATCGACACGGAGTTCTTTCGGCCGTCTGCCACGCACGAGATCGAGCGGCTGTCGATTCTCACCGTCGGGCGTCACGAGGCTGGCACCGAGCACAAGGGCTACGACATGCTGATCGATGCCCTGACGCTGATACGACGCCGTGCGCCTGCACTCCCTCTGACCCTGCGAATCACCGGTGACGGCCTGCTGCTGAGCACCTTGCGGGCGAAGGCAGAAGCCCTCGGGGTCGGCAGCATGGTGGAATTCACCGGGAAGGTCTCGAAAGACAAGCTGCGTCGGCTCTATGCGACCTCTGACGTGTTCGCGTTTCCAAGTCGGCTCAAACGGCATGGCAACACCATCCATGGTGAAGGGTTTGGCGTGGTCAACATCGAGGCCGCCGCTTGTGGACGGCCCGTTCTGACGAGCACGCATGGCGGCTGCCCGGAGACGATTCTGGATGGCGTAACGGGCATCCTCGTCGATCCCACGAGCGTCGAGGCGGTCGCAGCCGGGCTCGAGCAGCTGTTTCGCATGACGCCCGCCGAACGCGATGCCATGGGGCAGCGGGGCCGGCAGCATGTGCTGGAAAACTTTTCTCATGTGACGCTGTCGCAGAAGCTCACGGAACTGCTCGACGGTTTGAAGACCTGCTGACGCCAAAGAAAATCCTTCGTTGGATCAGATCTCGCACGACTCCATGATCAATCCGCATGGGCACTTGCCCAGCCGGGTGCTCTACATTCAGCACGCCGGCTGCCTCGGCGGGTCTGCAACCAGTCTCCGCTATCTGGCGGAGGGGATGCAGGCCGCGGGAGTGGACTGCACGATCGCGCTGGCGCGTCCATGCCAGGAACTGTTCGACTGGTATGCCGCGGCTGGGATCGAGACGATCGCCGCCACCGAGATCTGCTGCTGGGACCACAGCACCGTCGCCCCTCGGCACCTCACCAATCCCCGGCATGTTCTAGATCTCGTATCGGTCGCAAGGCGGTGGCGGTCGAGCCAGCAGGCCACCCTGCAACTTGTGGATCGCATCGGCCCCGATGTCGTGCACCTCAACAGCATGCCGCTTAGTAGTTCAGCAAGTGCGCTCACGGAGGCGAGCGTGCCGTTCGTCTGGCATGTTCGTGAGCCACCGCCCGACCAGGGCCTACGGACCGCCGCCATCCGCGGCATCATGAACCGTGCGCCGCAGTGCGTCTTCATCACCCGTTACGACAAGGAACAGTGGGTGGGTGATGGAGCAGGCCGGGTCATCTACAATTGCGTTCCCGACGACTGGTTTCAGCCGCAGGCTGAGCCGCCAGTGTCGGTGCGCGAAGGCGGGGTCGTGCGGTTTGCCTACGTCGGCGGGTTTTCAGAGGCGAAGGGCATGCGGGTGTTGCTTGAGTCGTTGCGGATGCTGAAGCAGTCGATCGGCGGCTGGGAGTGTCTCATGCCGGGCTGTCTGGAGGACGCCCGGTATGTCCGCAGCGAGCGGCTTCTGAAGCGGGTTGCTCGGGCGGTTGGCTATCGAAACCTCCGAGAGCAGCTGCTGCCGCAGTTTCAGCCTCTCGCGCCCGTTGTGCAGCTTCAGCCATTCGTAGGCGACATGCGGTCGCTCCTGCGTACGGTCGACTTCATCGTGTTTCCTGCCACGCGGCCGCACTTCCCGCGGCCGGTGATCGAGGCGGCAGCCCTCGGGAAGCCGACCGTTGGCACCGATGTGGGGGGCGTCAACGAGTGCGTCGTGCATGGTGAAACAGGGCTGTTGTGCCGCCCAGGCGATGCCAGTGCGCTGGCTGCCGCGCTCCGGGAGATGATCGCAAGCCCGGGGCTGCGGCAGTCGCTGGGAGCACGGGCCTACGACCGCGCCGTCGGCACCTACTCGCTCAGCGCCCAGCGGCAGGCTGTCGCCGAGGTCTACCGCGAGGCCCTCTGCCGAAGATCGGCTACGGAAACAGTGGCCGTTGGGGGTGACGCCGCATGAACCACCAGTTCCTTTCCGTGGTGAACCAGCCCGGTATGACGGCGGCGCTGTCTCCCTGGCCGGAGCACAACCCACCCGTCAACGCGACCGCGGCGCCGATGCCGGTCGAGCGGGCCGACAGCGAACCGATCAATTGGTGGTTGATCGGGCTGGCCATCGGCTACGCGTTGCTCTCGTATGTGTTGCTGGGTCCCTCCATCTGGGTGCGAATGCTCCTCGCTTCGTTTCTGATCCTGCGGATGCGGCCCGACATGGTCATTCCCTACTACATCAGCTGCCTGCAGTTGAAGCTCAATTTCAGCGGGGCATTCACGGGGGAGTTCGATATTGGTGGAAGCACCATGGATGTAGGCCTGACAGGCTTCGAGTCGTATGCGTTTGCCATCCCGCCGCTCTTGATTTCGGTGCGTACGGCCTTCGCTGCCGCGGATCAGCGGGTCGATCGCAGCCGGTTTCCGTTCGGCCTCTACAGCCTGTGGGCGCTGGGCGGAATCCTTGTCGTCGTGGGCGCCTTCACGATCCTCGGGAGCGGTCGCGGCTGGACCGGAGCCATGAGGATGTACTCTATCGTGGGCGGTGTCTTCTACGGAATGCTGATGCCACGGATGAGTCCACGGCAGATGAATCGACTCGCGACCGGGATGGCCTGGGTCTGCCTGGTCTATTTTGTGACCGTGGTGACCGCGCCTTTCGGCGGCAAGCTGACGTTTGTCATCGGTCCTGTCGGAGCGGCCTGGGCCGCGCTTCACCTTCTGTCGAGGAAGCGGCTCGTGCTCGGGAGCATCCTGCTGGTGTTGACAGGCTCCGTATGTCTCTTCAAGGCAACGCTCATGGTGTTTGGAACCTGGGTCTGGGCCGTTCTGGCGTCTTGTATCGCACAGTTGTCAACGCGGCGAGGGCAACGAAAAAACCAGGCCTTCGCCGCGTTTGTGCTGGCGAGTGTTGTGTTCTGTGTGGTTCTATTCGTTGTCGGCGTCACGAGGCAGGTCAACGAGAGACAGCAATTCGACATGTCGTTTCTTGGTCGTATCGAGTACAAGCTCTACGCAGACCGGGGGCCTATCTGGTATGGGTGCATCAGCGCTCTGATGGATGCGCCGAGCTTTTTGCCAACCCCGGAACGTGCGTTTATGGTCGAGTGGCTCGAGTTCAACATCCTCTGGGAGTTTGGGCCGCACAACCTGTTTCTCGAACTGCTCAATCAGTTGGGTATGGTCGCGGGGCCCATCGCAATCATCGTGATGGCGTATACCGTGTGGGGCTGCGTGGGTGCTGTCGGCCGCGACCCCGATGGCGGCGTCCGCACGCTGGCGATCGCCGCCATCTGCAGCATTCTTATTGGGGGCCTGACGCTGCCCTATTCGGTCGGCGACAGGCTCGGTGAAAACGTGCTGATTCCCGCCGGCATGGCGATCGCCAATTCCTGGAGCGTGTATGGACCGGCATTGCGGGCCAGGGGGCTGCTCCGCGGATGAGCGGACTGCCGGCCATTGAATCGATGCGGGTGCTCTGGCTGGGCACGGTGCAATCGGAGCGCCGGATGCTGCGCAGCACCGCCGCGACGCCGGCGGCCAAGCGTTGGAGCCAGGGATTTCTGGACGGGATCGCAGCGAATTGCGTGCGTTACTGCCACGTCGGCCATGAGCCGGCGCGGGTCTGGCCGTATGGTCCGCTCTGGCTGCGGGCCGACGCGCACGATAGCTCACACCCCACGATCGGCGTCGGGTTCGTCAACCTGCCGGGGCTGCGGTTTCCGAGTCTGGCTCGGGCCTATGGCCGCGCGGTGGCAGCAGCCGTCAGATCATTCAAGCCAGATCTTGTGATCAGCTACAACGCCGATTCCTACATCGCCTCGGCGGCGCGGGTCGCCCTGGGAATGGGCGTGCCATGGATCCCGATCGTGATGGATGGCGACGATCAAACGCTCGATCAATCGTGGCAGTGGGTCACTGATGCCGTGCAAGGCTCGCTCGGCGTGGCGTTTCTTTCCCACTGGGCCAGCACCCACTGTCCACTCCAACACACGTTTCATATGGACGGCGGCATCACCGTCCGCGAGATGGCAGACCGGATCGATCGCGATGCTCCGGTGGTGTTGTACACCGGCACGAAGGGCCCCTGGGGTGGTGTCGATCTGCTGCTCGATGCCTGGCAGCACGTGCGGCATCCCGCTGCCAGGCTCTGGCTCTGCGGCCAGGGCCAACACGAGCGGCTCCGCACGGCGGCCTCTCAGGATCCTCGGATCATCGATTACGGCGTGGTGAGTGAAGAGCGACTGCGCGACCTCACCGAACAGGCGGCGGTGCTCGTGAATCCCCGGCCACCGTCCTATCCCGGTAACAGGCTCAATTTTCCGTCCAAGGTGCTCGAGTATCTCAGCACCGGCAAGCCGGTCGTGACCACCCGCACCCTCAGCCTGGCGCCCGAGTATGACAACGTGCTGCTGTTTGCAGGCGATGACACTGCGGCCGGGTTGGCCGCCGCGATCGACGGCGTGCTAGCGTGGACATCCGACGAGCGAAACGACTATCGGCGGAAGGTGAGCGAGTTCGCCGCCGAGCACGGCGATTGGCAGGTGGTCACGAAAAGGTTTCTCCGGTGGGCATCGGGGCTCATGCACCAGCGTCACCCACCCCGCGATGTGCCATGCCCAAGCTGCTGATCATCAGCCAGGTCTATCCGCCCGATCCCGCCGCCGTGGGCCAGCAGCTTGCCGACGTGGCCGAGGAGATGGTCCGCCGTGGCTGGCAGGTGCAGGTCTGGACCGCAGCCCAGGGATATGAAGATCCAAGCGTCCGCTATCCGCGGCGGGAACTGCGGGCGGGCGTGCAGGTGAGCCGGCTTCCATGGTCTAGCTTTGGCAAGGGATCGATCGCCGTGCGTCTCATGGCCCAGCTCTTCTTCATGGTGCAGGCCATGCTGCGGGCACTGGTGACCCGTGGACCCACGGCGATCCTCGTCAGCACGAGCCCGCCCTTCGCGGGATTCGGCGGCTGCGTGCTCTCGGTGCTGCGGCGGGTGCCGCTTGTCTGGTGGGTGATGGACATCAACCCCGACCAGATGGTCACGTCGGGACGGCTTTCGGCACGGTCGCTCGTGGCACGGATGTTTGATTGGATGAACCGGCGGACGCTCATGCAGGCGAGAGACGTGATCGTACTCGACCGGTTCATGCGGGACCGCATCCTGCAGAAGGCACCGGTGGAAGCAAAGCTCCACGTTGTGCCCCCTTGGCCCCACGACAACGTGCTCGCCGACATCCCGCACGATTCCAATCCGTTTCGCCGACAACACGGGCTCACCGAATCCTTCGTGGTGATGTACTCCGGCAACCACGGCTATTCGACCCCGCTCGACACGCTCCTGGAGGCGGCCAAGCGACTGCGGGGGGAGTCGCGGCTGAAGTTCATTTTCATCGGCGGCGGCGTGGTCAAGAAGGAGATCGACGCGATGGTGGCACGCGAGGCGCCGCCCAACATCCTTTCGCTCCCCTACCAGCCGCTCGCTGATATCCGCTATTCACTCTCCGCCGCGGACGTGCATGTCGTGTCGATCGCAAACGAGGGGGTGGGCATCGTCCATCCCTGCAAGGTCTACGGAGCCCTCGCCATCGGCCGCCCGGTCATCGCCCTGGCACCCGCCGCATCCTATGCGGCCGACATCCTCGACCAGCACCGGGTGGGCTGGCTGATCGAGCATGGCGAGGTTGATCGCCTCGTGGCCCTGCTCAAGGAACTGCTCGCCATGCCAGGCACGGAGCTTGCCACCATGGGGCAGGCGGCCAAGGAGGCCGTGCGCGAGTGTTATTCGCGCGACCGGCTGCTCGGCCGCGTCTGCGACATTGTCGAGGGACTTCCGATGGGCAGCGATGCCGAGGCCGTTGAGCATCGCAACGCCGATTCCTGGAGGCAACTCGCATGACCGCATCCGAAGCCTTCGATCGTTTTGGGCCTGAACTGCGGACGGCCCTGCTCATCCGCCGCACCGAGCAGAAGCTCCTGACGCTCTTCGCCGAGGGAAAACTCTTCGGCACCGTGCACACCTGCATTGGCCAGGAATTCTCGGCCGTCGCCGTGGGCCGGTCGCTCGCGGCGAACGACACGGTATTTTCCAACCACCGCGGCCACGGGCATTTCCTGGCCACTGGCGGCACGGTCGAGGAACTCATCGCCGAGGTGATGGGGAAGGAGACCGGCATCTGCAAAGGCCGGGGTGGATCGCAGCACCTGCAGAAGGGGCGGTATTTTTCCAACGGCATCCAGGGGGGTATCGTCCCCGTCACGGCCGGCTTGGCGATGGCCCATAAGCTCCGCCACAGCAACGCGATCGCCACCGTCTTCATCGGCGACGGCACGCTGGGCGAGGGCAGCCTCTACGAAACCCTCAACATCGCCTCCAAGTGGGAATTGCCGCTGCTTGTCATCTGCGAAAACAATCTCTTTGCGCAGTCGACCTCCCAGTCTGAGACACTCGCCGGCGACATCTGTGCGCGGGCTGCGGCGTTTGGGATCACCACGCGGTGGCACAACACCTACGACTGGCAGGATCTCTTCGCCGGTATCCAGGATTCGGTCGACGATGTGCGTCGGACCTCGCGGCCTGTGTTTCATCGGGTCGACACGTTCCGGCTGATGGCCCACTCCAAGGGAGACGACAACCGTCCGGCCGACTACGTGCAGAGCCATTGGGACCGCGATCCGCTTGCGATCCTGGAACGGGCGCTCGCCGACGACCCCCGCTGGCAGGCGCTAGAGAAAGAGGTCGATGAGGAGGTGGCCCGCGCGGCCGATGCCGCCGAACGGGCAGGGTTTGGCATGGTCGAGCCACCTCGCTCGGCCGACTGCGGCGTGGCGTGGCGGCCGCTTGAGTTTCCGGAGGAGCGGACCGTGCGGTCGGTGCAACGGGGCCTCGACGCGGCGCTCGCGGCCGACGAGCGGGTGATTCTCATCGGGGAGGACATCGAAAGCCCTTACGGCGGCGCGTTCAAGTGCACCGACCAGCTGTCGGCCCGCTATCCGGGCCGTGTTCGCAACACTCCCATCAGCGAGCTGGCGATCGTCGGCATCGGCAACGGCCTGGCATTGGGCGGATTTCAGCCGGTGGTGGAGATCATGTTCGGCGATTTTATCACGCTGGCGCTCGACCAGTGGGTTAACCACGCCGCGAAGTTTGCCTTCATGTTCGCCGACAAGGTGACGGTGCCACTGGTCGTCCGCACGCCGATGGGCGGCAAGCGTGGCTACGGCGCCACCCACAGCCAGTCGCTCGAGCGACACGTCGTGGGCGTGCCGGGCACACGGGTGCTCTGCCTGCACCATCGCTACCCTGCCGCGGAACTCTACAAGCGCGTGTTCGATGGGCTTGATACGCCGACGTTCGTGATCGAAAACAAGGTGCTGTATGGGAGAGCAGCTTCGGCTGCGGTGCCCAACGGCTACACGCTGTCTGTCTCCGACGAGCGTTTTCCCACGATCAGGCTTTCACCCCCAGAATCGCCGCAGCTGACAGTCGTGGCACTCGGCGGCATCGCCGCCGACACAGAGGAGGCGTTGAGCAGGTTGTTTCTCGAGCACGAGGCGACGGCCGATCTCTTCCTGCCGACGCAGCTCTATCCGTTCAATATCGAGTGCCTCGTGGACAGCCTGAGATCCACCGGCCGCCTGCTCGTCGTCGAGGAGGGGCAGGGGTTCGCGTCGGCCGGTGCCGAAATCGTCGCCCGCGCCAGCGAGTTGCTCGGACCAGCGTTACGGGCCGTGAGCCGCGTGGCGGCAGCAGAACATGCCATTCCGGCCGCCCGACCGCTCGAGCAGGCTAGTCTTCCCGGGGTCGACCTGATCCTCCATGCCGCGGTGGCATTGGCCGGCCGCTGACGATCGACGATCATGAAGGCACACGAATCAATGGCGATGCAATCATGACAGCCGAAATCCGCGTTCCCAGGGAAAACGTCAACGACGACACCGTGCGGCTCGTGCGGTGGCTCGTGGCTGATGGCGCCGAACTGCGGCCGGGCATGCCGGTGGTCGAATTGGAGACGTCGAAGTCGGTGGTCGAGGTCGAGGCGACGGCAGCGGGGCGGCTGCGAATCCTCCTGCAGGCCGGCGTGCAGGTGCCGGTGGGAGACGTGCTGGGGGTGATCGGCGACGACCATGCCTCTGGCATTGGCGCCCCAGCCACACCTCAGACGCTACCAGTCGCCAACGCCACCTCGCCTGTTTCCACTAGCCCTGCCCAGACGGGACCAAGCACCGTGTCGGCGAAGGCCCGTCGCCTGATGGAAGAGCACGGCATCGATGCTGCCGTCTTCGCCCATCTGCCGCTGGTCCGCGGGTCGGATGTGCAGGCCCATCTGGCTGCGTCGAAGACTCCCGCGCCGCCCGCCACTGTAAGCCGCGTCGCACGCCACTCCACCGATCACGCCGCGGACCACGCCGCCGACCACGCCGCCGAGAAGGCTTGGCAGCCGAAGGGGCTCTGGGGTGATGCGGCCCGGGCCTCCTCTGATCGCGGCGTGTCGCTTGTCTGGCTGGCGTTCAACTATCTCTGGCGGAACTGGCTGCTGGGCAATCTCGTGAAGGTGGCGCCGCGGGGAGTGATCAACGTGCTCCATCGCTGGCGGGGCGTGCGTATGGGGGCTGACTGCTTCGTCGATCCGGCGGCGATCCTTGAAACCGCCTACCCTGAAAATATTACGATCGGCAACGATGTTCGCGTGACGGCTGGTGCGATCATCATGACCCACATCAAACCCCCGCACTACCTGCGGGACAAGGGCTATGTGCCGGTGGTGCTCAAGCCGGTTGTCCTTGAAGACCACTGTTTCATCGGGGTCAATGCGGTCGTGATGCCGGGCGTGACCGTGGGCCGGGCCTCGGTGGTGGGCAGTGGCGCCGTTGTCACGGCCGATGTGCCACCGCTCACGATGGTGGCCGGCAACCCCGCCCGGATCATCAAGCGGTTTGATGAATGATCTTCTTGGAATGGGTTTCACGATGGTCGAAGCCGCACCCCTAAACGCTTTCTGTGTGGATCTCGAGGAATGGTTTCATTCCTTCGGGATCCGTAGCCCCTACAACGATCCCGCCACCTGGGACGATGCGCCGTCGTGTGTCGTGGCCGACACCGAAAACCTCATGCGGCTGCTCGACGACGCCGGGGCGCGGGGCACGTTTCTCACAGTTGGCTGGATCGCGAAGAAGCATCCCGACCTGATTCGCAGGCTGGCCCGCGAAGGGCACGAGGTGGGCTGCCACAGCTACTGGCACAGGCTGGTCTTCGAGCTGACGCCGGAGGAATTCGAGCGGGATCTCACGGATTGTCTGGAGGTGCTCCGCGATGTGAGCGGACAGCCAGTCGACACCTACCGTGCTCCGGGCTTTTCCGTGACGGCCGATGCCCTCTGGTGCTATCCCATCATGCGCCGCCACGGCATCACGACCGACATCTCGGTGGTGCCGGCCCGGCGCGACCATGGCGGCATCGCCGATTTCCCTCGCGACGCTTTCACTCTCGACACCGTCGAGGGGGAGATCACCTGTTTTCCCGTTTCCGTGATGACGGTGGCGGGACGGCGCATTCCGTTTTCGGGTGGCGGGTATCTCAGGCTTTTTCCGCTCTCCCTGATCAAGGCAGGGTTTCGGGAGAATCACGCTGTGGGGCGGCCGGGCATGTCGTACATCCATCCGCGTGAGATCAACCCGAAGCAGCCCCGACTGCCGCGGCCGCCGTTCTGGAATATCGCGGGTTCAGCGAAGTATCTGAAGTATTACGTCAACATGCGTTCGACCCGGCCCAAACTTGCCTCCCTGCTCAAGGAATACCGCTTCGGCACGGTGGGGGAGGTGATGAAGCGTTATCCGCCCACGACACGCCTCACCCTGCGACAGGCCGCCGACTCCCGCTCCCCGATGGTGCTGAAGTCGTAAGGCGAGCGTCCATGCAGCAGCCCCCACCAATGCAGCCTGAACCACCGATCGCCTCCGACGCCTCGACCAGCGTTGACGATGGCCTGCCGCGGTTCTACGAGTCGACGTATCGCAGCGAGCTGCCGCTGGGGAACAAACTCGCCCGGGTGGCCTGGGCGGTGGTCTACGTGCTGCTGTTCCGGTTCTCACCGGTGCCCTGCTTCGGCTGGCGGCGACTGCTGCTGCGGGCCTTTGGCGCACGGATCGCCCGCACGGCCAAGGTGTATCCGAGTGCCCGCATCTGGGCGCCGTGGAATCTCACGATGGAGGCCGGAGCTGTCGTCGGCCCCGAGGTCTACTGCTACAGCGTGGGGCCGATCGAGTTGGGCGTTGATTCGACCACGAGTTACCGCACGTTTCTCTGCACGGCCAGCCACGACATCCACGATCCCGCCCGGCCGCTGGTGATTGGTCGGATCCGGCTCGATCGTGGGGCCTATCTGTTTGCCGATGCCTTTATCGGGATGAATGTCACGGTGGGCGAGGCCGCCGTGGTTGCGGCGCGGGCGGTGGTCGTCCGCGATGTCAGCCCCTACGACGTGGTGGCTGGGAATCCCGCCCGCGTCGTCGGCAGGCGACGTTTACCGGGTGCAAATGCCTAAGCAGGAATGTCTGAACGGGGATGCCTGAGTTGATCCTGCATGCCATCCCGGGGTTGGGCAAGGCCGCCGGCACGGCTGTCTACTGCGCCGAACTCTGCCGCGCACTCGATCGGCAGAGAACCGCAACGAAGATCGTGCTGCCGCGGGCGCCGGAGCACGATCGGTGCGAGACGCCGCCGGGAGTGATCGTGGAACAGTTCTCCGCAGACTCCAAGAGCCCTGAGGTGATCCCTGACGTGATCCACATTCACGGCCTCTGGAGTCCGTTCCTGCATCGGGTCTGCGAATGGGGGCGGACCCGCGGCGTTCCGTTTCTGATCTCTCCGCAGGGGATGCTGACACCCTGGTCGTTGTCGCAGAAACGGCTCAAGAAACAGCTGGCGCGGGTGCTCTACCAGGATCTCGACCTGCGAACGGCAGCGCTGATTCACGCAACCGCCGAATCCGAGGTAGAAGATGTCCGGCGATTGGGGCTGCAGCAGCCGATTGTTCTCGCCCCGTTCGGTGTTGATATTCCCGAGCCGTCGTCGCACGGCCGAGGTGCCTCTCCTCACGACCGGCAGCGGGTGGCGGTCTTTGTGTCCCGCATTCATCCGAAGAAAGGACTGGCGAACCTTCTGGATGCCTGGTCGCGGCTGAAGCATCTGACTGCAACCGGCAACGCGGGCCACGGTGTCGGAGGGGTGTGGCATCTAGTCATTGCCGGCCCCGATGAGGCTGGTCATAAGGCGGAACTTCTCGCCCAGGCCGCCCGGCTCGGGCTCTCTGTCGCGGAGCAAGCCGTCGCCCCCGACGGCAAGGTGCCCCTGACGGCCGACGTCATCTTTACCGGGCCTGTGTTCGACGCGCAGAAGACGTCGCTCTACCAGCAGGCGGATCTCTTCGTGCTGCCAACTCACAGCGAGAATTTTGGGGTCGTGATCCTGGAGGCATTGGCCTGTGGTCTGCCCGTGATCACGACCAAGGGCGCGCCCTGGCAGCGGCTTGAAAATGTGGGGCGGCCGACCGGAGATCCGTCGCAGCCGACCCGTGCCGGCTGGTGGATCGATATCGGCGTCGATCCGCTCGTCGTGGCCCTGCGGGAGGCGATGCAGGCGACGGACGAGGAGCGTGCCCGTATTGGTGACAATGCCCGCTGGTTCGCCCAAGAAAAATACTCCTGGCCGGCTGCTGCGCAGGCCATGAATCAGGCCTACGACTGGCTGATCCACGGCGGCCCGCCACCGGGCTGCATCCGACTATGACCGCCCGCGATGACACGCTCGCCATCGCTTGGGCCGGCCTCCCGCCCTACGCGATCGCCTGCATTCAGGAGTTTTCGAGGCAGTCCGGGCAACACCTGCTCCTGCTGGGCACCTCTCCCGATACCCCCTACGACCCGGTGGCTGCCGCGTCGGGCATGACGATGTCATGGGTCGAACCGGATGACGCCACGGTCACATGGAATCGCTACCTCGATCATCCGCCGACCTGTTTCATCGTCGGTGGCTGGCACATCCCCGCCTTCAACAGCCTCGCCCGCCAGGTTCGAGAAGTCGGGGGCCGCGTGGCGCTGATGATGGACAACCGTTGGCGGGGTGATCTGCGGCAGTGGCTGGCGCCGCTGGTGTTTCGCACCCGGTACCGCGGCCAGTTCTCCGCGGCGCTCGTGCCGGGCAAGGCCGCGAGGGAGTATGCGATCCGGCTGGGCATGCCAACCGACCGCGTCTTTACGGGGATGTACGGAGCTGATCCTGCGGTGTTTCGGCCGGGGCCGTCACTGATGGAGCGGCCCAAGCGGTTCCTCTTCGTGGGGCGTCTCGAAGCGCGAAAAGGTGTCCGTGAACTCTACGACGCCTGGCGGCAGGTTCACACGCGACTACCGGAGTGGGAGCTGCGGCTGATCGGCTGCGGACCGCTGCAAGACGAGTCTCCGAATCTGCCACGGATGAGCATCCAGGATTTTCTGCAGCCGGCGGATCTCGCTCCGGAATACCGTGAGGCCCGGTTCCTGGTGCTGCCCAGCCACGAGGACCATTGGGGGCTTGTCGTGCACGAGGCGGCCCTGTCGGGCTGTGGACTCGTGCTCTCGCGAAACGTCGGTGCCCGGCTCGATCTCGCCTCCACTCGGAATGCCATCATCGTTGAGCCCCGTCGTGCGGACCAGCTTGCGGCTGGGCTTCTCGCTGCTGCAGCGATAGACGAGGCCGCGCTTGGCTCCGCCGAAGCGGAAAGCGTCTCGCTCGCCTCGGGATTCGGACCAGCCGCCTTCGCGGTGTCCCTGGAAACTCTGCTGACTTCAATCGCGTGCCCGAAGGGGCATGGCTGAGCAATGAAACGACTGCTCTTCGATCAAAAGGCGTATGCCAGCCTCCAGCAGCAGCAGGAGCACTTCCGCGAACGCGCGGGTTATTCGGTGCCACTCAAGTGGCATCGGTTCCTCGATCAGTGGGCGGTGGAGCGGACCGGTGAGCCGATCGCCCGCTACTCGCTCGCGGGCCTCGCCCGTGGCGGCATGCTCTTCGCCTGGCTTCCCTCACGGGAGGCGATCGTCGCGGCCCACCTGGGTCGGCTCGTCTATCTGTATTGGGGCGGCATTCCTGCGAGCGGGCTGCGGCGGGCCGCGCTGCGATCGATTCTCCGCCAGTCTCGGGTCGTGCTCGTGAATGACGCTGTCGCCGCCGAGGAAGCCCAAGCGTTCGCCGGTTGCCGGACGGTGCAGGTGCCGATGTTCATCGACACGTCCTTCTTCGCGTATGCGCCGCCTGAGAATCGGGAGCCGTTCCTGTTTTGTGCCGGCAGCAATGACCGCGACCCAGACACGTTGGTGGCCCTGGCAGAGTCTGGTCGGTCGGTGGTGTGGCTCGTGAACAATCGCGAGTTGCTCGGCCGCTATAGCGGAGCCCATCCAAACCTGCGGCTGCTGTTTCACGTCACGAACGAGGAATTGGTGCGGCTCTACCAGACGTGTCAGGCTGCGATCATGCCCGCGTTACGAGATTTTCACGCGGCCGGCCAGACGACCGGCCTCGAGGCGATCTCCTGCGGCGCCCCGGTGATCATGTCGCAGGGCCGCGCCGCCACGATCTTCGCAGGCGTGCCTGGGGTGCGGGTGGTCGCCGACAACACGCGTGAAGCCTGGTGGGCGGCGGTCGCCTCGTTGGAGACAGATCCCATCACACTCGCCGCACTGGAGCAGTCGGTCGAGTGGGTACGGAGCCACACCGACCCGACGGGGTTGCGCTCCCGCCTCGGCACGCTCCTTGGGATCTGAGTGGCATGCCATTGATACCTGCCTGCGCAGCGATGTCCGGTCGGTATGAAGCATGAAGAATCTGGTTTACCTTTCGTATGGCCCGGGCCTGCACGAGCAGGAAATCACGTTCTCGATTCTGTCGGCGTATCACTGGCTGGGCGTCGGCAATCCCGACATGCGGATCGTCGTCTACACGGATCGCCCCGAGACATTCTCCACTTTGGAAGTTGTCACCGTGGTGCTCGACGCCAGCACGTTAAAGGAATGGGCCGGACCAGCCGGATTCGGCCATCGACGAAAGATTCTGGCGCTTCGCGATGCCCTGCAGAGGTTTGACGGGCCGTCGGCCATCCTCGATGGCGACACCTACTTCCGGCGTTCACCGTGGAAGTTGTTTGACCGCATCGGCCCAGGCCGGGCGGTGATGCATCTGCGGGAAGGAAGTATGGATTTTCTTCCCGGTCCGGTTCACGGCGAACTGGTTTCTCTGCTTCGAGACGGTGGACCTTGGGCCGATCTGTCCGGTGCCGCTCTGCCGATATCCGATGCAGCCCCGATGTGGAACTCCGGAGTGATCGGCGCGGATCCGTCTGACGTGCAACTCCTGGACGAGTCGATTCACCTCACCGATCAGCTGAGCAGCCGATCGAAGCTGCACACATTGGAACAATTCGCCCTCGGCACGGTGCTCAGCCGCGGGACCCGTCTCCGCGAGGTCGGGGATATCGTGTTTCACTACTGGGATCGATCATATCGTGATCCGTTCCACCGCCTGCTGCCTAAGCTCCTTGAACGGACGGCTCCAGTGCCGTTGGCAGAGCGGGCGCGGCAATGCTATGCCGATCGCCCAAGGCCGTCCCTCCGCCGCCGTGCAAGACTTCTCTGCAATCGTTGGCTTCGCAGTATCGGACTGCTGCCGCCGATCATGAGATCAAGCGACAAGTGAATGAGCCTTCGTGTTGACGCGAAGCGGCGAAGGAGAAAGTTCGGTTTCGGTCTGCGATCACTCCTGTCGTCTGAGCCGGTTCCCAGGATCCCTCCAATGACCCGCTTTCATCCATCAAGCAATAAGATTCATTGCCTCTATTTTGTGTGCGGTCGGCACTTCGATTGCCTGTTGATATCCTTGAAAAGCCTAAAAACCGTTGGCCTTGAATGCATCGGAACGGTTTACCTGTATGTCGACAGAGACGACTCCTTCACAAGAGTCCAAGTCGATCTGCTGCACCGACTCATCCCCCGGCTCGTCATCAGGGAAAGTGACAACAAGACAACCGGCCTCGGTGCGCAGGCGATTGCGAATGAGGTCGGTGTGTTTCTCGATTTGGGAAAGGAGATCGAACCAGAAGACTATGTGGCGAAGGTCGACAGCGACATCTTGTTCGTGTCCGATGACGTCTTTCACGACGTCTTGCAGTCGGGTGACGAGGCTTTCGGAGACATCTGCGACTATTGGGATCCGTTCCTATTTTTTCAGGGAGGATGCTACTTTATCAAAGGTGGTCTGTTGTCTGAGTTCAGGGATTTCGACAGCAGTATCATGCCGCGTGTTCTGGCAGAAATGAATAACGAGATCGCGAGAAAGAAGGGACGAGTATTTACGACGTATACGGAAGATGCCGTCATATACTCGTTCTTGAAGACGAAGACGGATCGGATTCGGCTCACGCGATTCTACGGTTGTGAGCAGGATATCTGCGATCTCAGCAAACGCTGCAGCCTCATCCATTTCCAGCAGACACGCCACGTGATGGAGCGGAACGCGGGTAGGAATGCCGTCAAGGTATGGCTGCGTCAGCGCCTCATGGCGACCGGAGCGGTGGGGCAGATGCTGATGCTGCCGATCAGGGTGGTCGAAGCTGTGCCCACTCTCCTCCGCAGGGCTGTGGCGAAGGCCCAGCGTGTCTGGGCAGCATCGAGTGAAAGCCGATAGACGCTGCGTCGGAAGACTCGCCCACTCCGCCGGATAGAAGTCGGGATTGGCGGGCGTGGATTCTGCGTGGTCGCCGAGATGTACCGCCGAGGGGTGAGCACCCGAAAGGTCACGGCCATCGTGGCGAATACCCACACAAAACCCGGATGGACCTACAATTGCCCCAGCGGAGCATCGGGCGGTTGCCGCCGGTCATGCGATCGAGCGGTTGATCGGGCGGTGGATCAATTGGGCCGGCAGCGTGACTCCCACTCTCGTTGAACAATCGCACGTGCGCTAAATGAACATTATCGTCACCGGTGCGAGTGGTTTCGTCGGGCGTGGCCTGTTGACGCGGCTTGCCGCCGCTGGCCATGGTGGCGTGGCCACCGGTCGGGCGCCGCCCGCTCATCTTCCCGCCGGGTGGCGGGCGGCCCGTCGGGCCGACGTGCTGTCGGGGTCGGTTGAGGCCGATGACATCGATGCCGTTATCCACCTCGAGGTGAAGCAGCACGTGACGCGGCCGGCGCCAGCCGATATTCGCGGGTTTCATCACGTCAACGTGGACGGCACTCAGGACTGGCTCGACTGGGCGAGCCGCCATGGTGTGCGGCGTTTCGTCTTCCTCAGTTCGATCAAGGCCGTTCCGCCGGGGGATGAGACGGAGCGGGTCGCCGATGAAACGGGCTTGCGTGGCGGCAGGCTCGCGGAGCCGGACACGCCCTACGGACGATCGAAGGCAGCGGCAGAGGCGGCGGTACGGGACTGGGCCTTAGCCGATTCGGACCGTATTGCCGTCATCCTGCGGCCTGCGCCGGTCTATGGACCGGGCAATGAGGCCAACCTTGCCGCCTTTGTGCAGCAGGTGGTGGCCGGGAAACCATGCCTCATCGGCCTCTGCGACGCGCAGAAATCGGTCGTGTCGCGAACGAATCTCGCGGCGGCGATCGAGTTTGCCCTGAGGGCTCCGAATGCTGGCTGCGAGGTGTTCAATGTCTCTGACCGAGAGACCTATTCGCTCGGCCAACTGGCGGACATGATCTCGGCGTTGGCCGGTGCCCCGCCGCCGCGGCGGATTCCCAGGGCCTTGGCCGGCTGCGTCGCCTTCATGGGCGACGCCATCAGTGCGGTGACAGGCAAAGACTTTCCACTCACGACAACCCGGATGAAGCAGATGCTGGCCACGAGCGTGTTCCCGTGCAGCAAGCTGATAACCGCCGGCTTTGAACACCCGCAGACGACCCAGCAGGGGCTCGCCGAAATGCTTGAGTGGATGAGAGGCTGACGCGGCGTTCCCCGCCTTTAATTATTGAACATGGCAGTCAGACATGCGATCCCGTGGGTCGTTATGCGTGTACAAACTCCTTGGCAAGAAATGAACGGATAACGATGGATACGCCTGCCGAAACCTCTCCGGCGCTTGTGTATGCCTGGCTTGGAGACACGTTACCTGACTGGGCGAGGATATCGCTCCGGATCGCCGGTCGCACGTCGGGGCTTTCGACGGTGCTGATCTGCAGCCGAAAAGTCGGTGTCGTCGACGGGATGACTCGGCAGGTCTGGTTGGAAGACTTTTATGAGCCGCCCGAAGACCAGTGGGCTGCCAAAAAAGGCATTCGTACAAGCTTTCGCAACGGCTTCTGGCGGAAGGCATTCGAGCGATTCATCGTCCTTGAGCAGTATGTGGCGAAGTACGGAGTCTCCTCGCTGTTCCACGCAGAGCTCGACAATCTGCTGTTCCGTCTCGGAGGCTTGTCGCGGAGTTTGGATGCGGTGGGAGCCGGGTTTTTCTGCCCACGTGACACGAAGGCCCGAGGCATTGCGTCTCTGGTTTACATCAACGATACGACGTCATTGCAGCAGATGGTCGAAACGTTTTTCGACGATTCGATATCGGTGTCGAGCGACATGGAGTTGCTCGGCTACATGCTGCAACACAACAGCCAGTTCTATTCACTGCCGACGGAGCGGGCGTTGAACGACGAGCCGTTGCAAGAGTGGTCTGCCGTTTCCCTCGGCGTTACGCAGGGGCTTTTCGATGCCTGCGCGATCGGTCAGTTTCTGTTCGGGATCGACCCGAGAAACGGCGGGGTATGCATGCGCAACGGGTATCTGAACGATCGACGAGGCTATGACTTATGGAAGCTCCGAATTACCCTCGACGTCGAGACGGCGACGTGTACGCTGAGTAAGACGCTGAGCGGAGCGGGTGAGGTTCCGCTGTACAACATTCATGTGCATAGCAAGCTGTTTAAGACCATCGCTGATTCAGGACAGCTATCGCGGATCATAGGCCGCCTGAACGACGGCCGAACGACTCTCCTGTCGGTTCGCCTCTCGCAGTGGCGACCGATACGGGCAGTGTTGTCGAGAATGAATTGGGCGTGAGCATGAGTTGCCATGCGTGGTGCGGAACAGGCCCCGGCTGGTATGCTCGAGATCCTGCAGCGTTGACGAAGGCCCTGAGCACCACCTCTCCATGAAGATCACGTTTGTGAATTTTGCGACGCCCGAACTTCGCGGCCTGCAGGACGTGCAGGCCGCCTCGGCGCTTGCTGTTGGCGGTTGCGATGCCGTGACAAGGTGGGATCCTGCACGACTGAACCAGACCGCGTTTTCTGCCGAACACCGCGAGCTTCTTTCGCAGCCACGCGGGGCTGGATATTGGCTGTGGAAACCCTACATCATTCTTGAATCGCTGCGGCAATCAGATCCTGGAGATGTCGTCGTCTATTACGACGTCGGCCGAAGGCGCCCGCACGCGTTTCGGAGGTCCATCAGCCCTCTCATCGAGAGATGCGTCGCCATGGGTGGTCTGATGCCGGGCGCAGCCATCCCTCTGATGGGGCCCAATCGAAGGTGGACAAAAAGGGACTGTTTCGTGCTGATGGAGTGCGACTCGGCAAGATACTGGAATCACTGCCAGATTCAGACCACGTTCTCCGTCTGGCAGCACTGTCAGCGGGCAGTGGACTTCCTCGAGGAATGGCTTGCGTATTGCAGCGACCCTCGCATTGTGACCGATATGCCGAACCAGTGCGGTCAGGAGAATTTTCCCGACTTTATTGATCATCGGCACGATCAGTCCATCATGACCAACCTCGCGCTCAAGCATGGCGTTGCCTGCGTTGGTGATACGGAGCGGCACACGCCTTTCAGCAAGGACATCAATTGGGCGGTCCGACGCCTGGAACGACCGTTTCTATGCGGCATGTTCGACGCTGCGTACCGTGGCGTGAGGACTATCAGGGAGTGGGGAGTGCGGAATGGAAACGACCTTCTGCAGTGATTCGAATCCCGAGTCACAACGACAATCCCATGCCGGAGGAGGTTTGATCGGTACATCCTCAGCGGATGCCTTAGACCGGGTCGGTGCTCGTCATGATCTGGGACTTTCACCGCAAATGGGAGTCCCATCGGATTTAGTTCGCCGATCGCATCCCACAAGAGGGCGTCTCAATGCACGGGGGGTCTCGCGGGAGTCGCGATCGCGTCGCTGGCAGTGCTCGTGAGTGCGGGACTGATCAGCCTGCTGCAAGGTGTGCCTTCGCGGTTTTCGCCGGCAACCCTCGAACTGCTCGCTACCGAGCCATGGTGCAAGAAATGGGAGAATGCAGACCGCTCCGATTTCAGCACCCGTTCGATTGGGGCGGACCGCGACGGTCGCGCCGCCTGTTTTCTTCTGTGGGGCGACAGCCACGGCATGGCCATCAGCCCCGTCGTCGATGCGACTGCTCGGGAGCTTTCCATCGCAGGCGAGACTGTGCTCGCGCTGGGGAAATTGCCTGGGATTGTTCAGGTTGACAATGAGGGCGTCCGCATGGATTTCCTCGTTCCGTGGAACAAGAAGGCCTTGGCGTGGATCGAGCGAAGCCGCCCTCGCCATTTGATTCTCTGTGGGCGGTGGTCGAATTTCTTCGATCCTATCGAAGACCGTCATGATGCGGCCGGCGAGGATCCATACACCGAGGAGAGCCTTTCACGATGGCCCCGGCGTCGGATGCTCCTGCGGGACAACGTCGATCGACTGGTGGCACAGTGTGACCGCCTGAACATGGATGTGTGGTTTCTGCTGGAGGTGCCTTATAACCCCAAGTCCGTCCGTGAACGCGTGCTTACTGCCCGCCTTTCAGGCCGCGAACCGTCCTTAGAGGGAATGAGCAGGTCCGAGCATGAGCGACGCGTCCAGCCGGTGCGAGAGGTCTTCGATGGCATCCGGGGGCCACGCGTGCATGTAATCGATCTTGCCGAACCCTTTTTCGATGGGCGAGATGTGTCGATCGTTCGTTCAGAAGGCTGCTGGTGGTACGCAGACGATGATCACCTAGGGCCGACGGGCGTGAGGCTTGCCTTGGGCGATGTCATCCGCGAGGTCATGGAGACCGTCGCCGGTGACTGTGGTCCCGAGTGAGTCCGGTCGCCGGGAATCCCAAAGACCGTCCACTGTCAGCGATGCGTTTCAGGCATCAAGCGATGAGGCCGGCTTGACTGCCACCGGCGACGTCACCGACAATCCCGCAACATGCTGGATGCCCGCCCAATGGATCACCTCAAACGCTTCGCCGCCGAACTCTTCGGCACCTTCGTGCTCTGCACGATCGCCATCCTCGCGATGGCCGGCACGACGCAGGGAGACGCGGCCAGGCTCGTCTCCGCGGTCGGCTACGGCCTCGGCGTGCTCGCGGGAATGCACGCCTGCGGAGCGCTCGGTCCGGTGCACCTCAATCCGGCCGTCACGCTCGCGATCTTCGCCACCGGCCGCGGGAGCATCGTGCGGGTGTTGGCCTGCGTGGCAGGGCAGCTCGTCGGCGCGTGCCTGGCCGGCCTAGCCGTGATGTGGCTGCTCGGGGGCGAAGGCACCGCGATGGGCATGCCGGTCGGCAGCTTCACGAAGACCGATGCGGTGAAGACGGTCGTCGTCGAAGGACTCCTGACGATGGTCTGGTCGGCCGTGTTCCTCGGCTGCGTGTTTGGCGGCAAGCTGGGGCAGACGGCGCCGCTGCCGGTCGGCTTGGCCGTTGTGGCGGCGGCACTGGCCGGCCTGCCCTACACCGGCGCCGCAATGAATCCCGCCCGGGCCCTCGCCTCGGCGATTGCCATGCTCGACTTCTCCACTCTCTGGATGTATGCCGCGGGTCCACTGGCCGGGGCTGCGGTAGCTGGCCTCGTAGCCCGCGTGTTTCTTACCGAAGGCGGCGACGCTGCCGCACGGCGTGGCTGAGATGCCGATGCGAGTCTGCAATGTCTGCCTGACCCATGATCCCGCGTACGGCGGGCTTCATAGGTCGGTGCAGGATTTTTCGCGGGCGCTCTCTGCATCGGTGCTTTCCTTCGACGATGGGCCTGTTGACGATGGAAGAGGCGAACGCGTGAGCGTCGAGGATGGCGTGTCTGTGCGCCGCCTCGGCTGTGGCACGGGCTGGCTCGCCCGCGACTGCCGCGTGATGTCGCGGGCCGTCGCTCGACAGGCCGATAGGGCCGTGGCCGATGCCGATCTGCTCGTCGTGCACTCGCTGTTTCGTGGCCATGCAACATGGGCTCGAGCGTGGGCCAGGCAGCACGGCCGGCGGTATTGGGCGGTGCCGCATGGCTGCCTCGATCCCTGGGGGCTGTCCCACCGCGGCCTGCTCAAGCGGCTCTGGCTCGAAACATGGGGCCGGTCGTTCCTCGCCGACGCCGATCGGATCGTGTTCTCGTCGCGGCGGAGCCTGGATAAGGCATCGCCCTGGTTGGCGGATAGCAGTGCCGACGATCGTGTTGTCGTTGTGCACTGGCCGGTGGATCTGCCGCGGCTGGATGGGCAGGTGGCGGCCCGGGCCGCGTTTCGCCACCAGCACGGCATCCCGGACGCGGCGAGGCTTTTGCTTTTTGTCGGGCGGCTCCACGCCGTCAAGCGGCCGCTCGAGACGGTGCGGGCGTTTTGCGAAGCCACCGCTGCGGCCGCGCTCGAACACTGCCACCTGGTGATCGTGGGAATGGATGGGGATCTGACGCAGGCGGATATTCTCGCCGCGATTCCGCCTGCCTGCCGGAACCGCGTGCATGTGATCGGGCCGCTGGCGGGAGCCGATCTTGCCGCGGCGCAGCTGGCCGGCGACGGATTCATCTCGCTGTCGTTTCAGGAAAACTTTGGCTACGCGGCGGCGGAGGCGGTTGCGTATGGCCTGCCGGTGATTCTCTCGCCGGGGCATGATCTGGCACACGAGATGCCGTCTCTCGGTGGACGGTTCGCCTGTGGCTGGCTGCTTGGCGACGATGCGCATGCGTCGGCCGTGGCGACGATCCGCGAGTGGGCGATGGCGTCAGACGGGGCGCTCGCCGCGGCGGGAGCGATGGCCCGCACGTGGGCGGCGGAGACGTTGGCGTCTGAGCGGTTTCGCGAGAGGCTGGCGGCGATGGTGTGACGTGGCGATCCCGTCGCGTCATAAAAGCCCCCGGCGTAAGCCGGGGGATCGCGCACGGCACGGGGCGTGGATTCCAATAAAAGCCCCCGGCGTAAGCCGGGGGATCGGCGAGCGAACAGATCCCGTCGCTTACGCTCAGGGCTTTTATGGATTCCGCGGCCGATCCTGGCACTCCACGACGTACTCCACCGTCGCCTCAATCGCGCGATGATCGTGAAGCCGCCGCATACTCCCACCCTTTGTCCACCACCGTTGTCTACCTTGCACACCGTCCGATAACCGCCGTGAGCACCAGGCCTTGAAGCTGCCCATGACGCGGTGTGGGATACGCTCGCCGGCAGAGACGACGACATGGACGTGGGTAGTCCTGCAGGTGACGGCATGCAGCGTCCAGCCCCGAAACGTGCATTGCACGACGATCGCATCCTCGACAGCATGCCGTTGATGAGCCGTCAGCACGACCGAGTGCTCGGGCATGAGGCGACGTGCTTGGTGGGCAAGTCTGGGGATCGGCTCGCGTGTCAGGCCGCGATCATCGACCCAGCCGCGAGCGTCGCCGGGGAGCCACGAGCCGTAGGTCGTCCATGTAAAGAAGATCGCGAGCGGTTCGGCAACGAACGGGGGGTTTGGAGTGTGTGGCATGAAGAACAAATATATACATGCGTACAGTATTGTGCAAGGGCCGGGGAGAAATCCCGTCGCTGACGCTCAGGGCTTTTATGGGACAGTGGCGATCCGTCCCCAATAAAAGCCCCCGGCGTAAGCCGGGGGATCGCGCATCGCCGGACAGTGGCGATCCGTCCCCAATAAAAGCCCCCGGCGTAAGCCGGGGGATCGCGCATCACCGGACAGTGGCGATCCGTCCCCAATAAAAGCCCCCGGCGTAAGCCGGGGGATCGCGCATCACCGGATGAGGAATCCCGTCGCTGACGCTCAGGGCTTTTATGGGTTTGCCGGACCGGGCTCCACCGGGTCGGCGGCCTGGTTGCTCTCGCGGACCGTCACGGTGATCGCCCCCTCGATCGGGATCGTCTTCTGCTCGGTGACGAGCACGGCTGTGAGCGTCAGATCGCGGTTCACCACCGACATGCCGTCGGCCGTGGTGCCGGTGCCCACGCTGTCGAGATACGGCTTGATCGCCCCCCGCAAGGTCTTGTCGGTGGCAGGCCGCGACGTGTCGCCGACGAAGTTGCGGAGATCGGCCCCGGCGAGCACGTATTCCTGCGCACGGGCGTCGAACGGCGGAGCGGGAATCGAAAACGTGCCGACGGTCATGCCGGTGGCGGTGTCACGGAGCGTGTAGGTGAGGGCCGCCTTCGCCGGCGCGGCGAATACCGACGGCACCGCGATCCTGATCGTGTCGGGCGTTGACTCAAAGAACTCGTTCACCCGCCAGGTGCCGGCCTTGGTCTTGGTGGCCGTCAGCCGCACGACGCTGCCCGCGGCAAAGGCCAGTGTGCAGCGGTCGCCCTCGGTGAATTCGCGGTCGGTGCCGGTGACTGGAATCAGCAGTCGGCCGCTCACGCCGTAGGGCGTGGCCAGATGCACTTCCACAACCTCGCGGGCGTGGCAGTCGGGCGTGCAGCCGCAGGCATCGGTGGGCAGGCCGACCGTATTATCCGCCCCGGCATCGACTGGCGGGAGCGAGAGCCGGAGCGACGGCCGGGGCTGCGTGGTGGGCTGAGCTTGTGCGAAGGGCGGGGATTCGGCCGCTCCGGCCGGCGGGGGCAGAGCCTCGGCGTTGCTGGCGAGGCGGATGCCCGTTGGGCGGCGGCGTGCGGAAGCCGTGCCACAGTTGCCTGCGCCACGGCAGTATGCGGCTGGTGTGATCGTCTGCACCCCCGACGGGATCTCGGCCCGCAGAAGCTGCCGGCTCAGGAGCGTGGTCTTCACGGGGCGGCCGCCAGCGATGACGCTCGTGTCGTGAACACTGAATCCCTTGCCAACGAGGAACACGACGGTCGTGCCGACGGGATCGACGCCCTGCGCCCCATACCAGCCGATCAGCTCCGGCGCGAGGTCGGTGATCCCGGTATTAAAAAGCTCAAACCCACCGGCAGTGTTTTCGTAGGGGATCTGCGCGATCATCGTCTGCAGCGGCAGCGTGCGGTCGAATTGATCGATGCTGCGGAGCAGTTTGGCCAGATCGCTGTCACGGCAGGCATCGCCCGAATGGCAGTTGCGGGCCGCCGTCTGCTGCATCGATTTCACGCTCCGCGAGAGGAGCATCGCCTGCCGCATGCTCTGATCGGCGACCTTCGGATGCGTGAGCGAGAACCAGTTGGTCCTCACGTCGAACGTCACAAACGGCACGAACGACGGCATCACGACGATCGCGGTGCACTCCCGCATGCCTGGCTCGAGCCGACGCGCGGCGAGATCGCGGGTGGTGGACGACGTGCCGCAGAGAGTGTCGGTGAGAGTGGCGAGGTTGCCCCGCGTGGGCGGCGGCTGGATGCGGGGGTAGAACCGCCAGCCGAAGGTGTCGGTGCCGTGGGTAAAGCCGACGGCGGTCTTATTCAGCGAGACGGTGGCCAGGTCGGTCTCCAGTCGGCGGGCGTAGCGGGCGAGGGCCTGACCGTTGGCCCGGCCGCTGGCAAACGCCATCGCCATCGCCATCTGCATCTCGCGCCGCTGGGCATACTGTTCTTCGACGTTCTGCTCCTGGCTGACGGGATCGAGCGCAAACACTCTGATCGGCCAGCGACGGCGGACATAGTCGTTGAAGGCGGCCCGCGCCTCAGGGCTGGGATGGAGACCGTAAAATGGCCCCGCGCAGGCCCCAAGCGTGTGGCTTGAGTGGCCGGCGACGCCGCTCTCCCGCATGTCTGCGGCGAGCCGCTCATCGAGCAGGGCCGATTCCACGAGGATCGCCCAGGCGAGCACGGCGGTGGTGTTTTCTTCGACGCCAAGGGAATCGAAGAAGGCCTGCCGACGCAGTGCCAATTCGTCGATCCGGCGGCTGCGGATGAGTTCGGCGAGGTTCCAGCCGGGCAGCTCCGCCCAGACATGCTGCTGCCGCTCCTGTGCCAGGAAGTCGTGGGCGGCCTGAAGCTCCTCCCCGAGAAACACCCGAACCTGCGGATAGTTGATGCATGGAGTGTTGGCGGGATCGGCGCCGAGGGCTTCGAACGTGCTCTGGACCAGGATTACGACCTGGCGTTGGCCGATCACGTCGACCATCTGTTCGGGCGGCAGCGGCATGGGGGCCCGCCGCATCTTGGCCGTGGGCACGGAGACCGACCGCGATCGGATGCCCTGCATGGCGGCGGTGGAGAGATCCCGTCGCTCACGCTCAGGGCTTGTATGGGACGGTGGCACCCCGTCCCCATAAAAGCCCCCGGCGGAAGCCGGGGGATGGTGTTGGACGTGCACCCCATCGCTCACGCTCAACGCCTCACGCACCGCGGTCGTATTCACCGCAAACGTCAGCCCCGGCGCGAGCATGTCGATGATGTCGTTGATCACGAGGGTGCGGAAGGTGGTGGGCAGGAGTTCATCGCCGAGCTGCGGGTCGGCGGTGACGGTGATCTCGGCCCCGTGGCCGGCCTGGGTGTGTTGGCCGGGGGTGATCGAAATGGGGATTCGGACGAGGTTGAGTGCGTAGCCGGGAGAGTCGGCGATGTCGTCGCCCTCGTTGATCCGCCGCAGTTCGTGGAGGTGGTTGAGATACCGCGAGAGGTGGTCGAGGTGGATCGTCGGCTCGAGGCTGACGGCGTTTGAGTTGGCGAGGCCGAAGTCGGCGAAGGGCTGGGCTGTGGCGGCGAAGGGTGGCGTGCGGGCGATCACCATCTCGGCGGGCGTGCCGCCGACGGGGTTCGAGATAAGGTTCGTGACGCTGGCAGTTGCCTCGGCGGGCTTGGTCGTGGTGGCGGCGCGGCCGGTGGGAGCAGGGGCGTCGCTCAAGCTGAGGGCGAGGCCGAGGAAGGCCTGATCGCTGCGGCGGAGGCTGGCGTTGCTGAGTTCCTGGAAGGCGCCGAGTTGGGCCCGCAGCTGCTCCTCGTATTCGTAGCGGGCCCGCGTGAGCCGGTTCTGGCCCCACACGTCGGGGTGCTTGGCCACGATCGATCCGTAGGCGTTGACATGGGCCTGGAGCCAGTCGATCTCATCGGCGAGCCGTTCGACGAGGTCGTCCTGGCAGACCGGCGGCTTCTTTCGGTGCAGGGCCCGCACCGGCGTGGTGAGGCTGTGGAGGATGCCCCCGAGTTCGCCTGCGGTGGCGGTCGAGGCGACGGTGCTGCCGGCTAGCAAGATCGCCGCACAGGCCAGCTTCAAAACGGGCGTTCTCATTGCTTGCGACCGCTCCCCGGGATTGGTATCGTCTCGCTCAATATGAGGCCCCATTTTGGGGGCACTCATGCGATCGTCACCGTGAGACGAACCTGCCCAGTCGGGAGTATCGCGGCGTGTTTTTTTGCCCATTCTTTCAGGCTTGAACCACTATTAGGAGGGGTGTGCCGTGCGTCATCCGATTCAGTGCATCATCCCGCCCTACATGCTCGAGCAGCTGGCGCGGTCGGCCAATCCGAAGGTTCGTGATCAGGCGATCGGGGGCCTGTCGCAGTCCTCGGCCGTGCGGGCGGTGCGGGCCTTTGCCCAAAACGTTCCCGGCATGATGGCAGTGCCCTCGCCGTCGGCGTCGAAAAACCGGCTCATCTATGACGCCCGCAAGAAGGACCGGCTCCCTGGCAAACTCGTGCGAAGCGAGGGAGACAAGAAGTCGGCCGACGTGGCGGTGAACGAGGCCTACGATTTTTCTGGCGACACCTACGATTTCTACAAGGAGGTGTTTGGCCGCAACTCGCTCGACGACGGCGGCATGACGCTGCTATCAAGCGTGCATGTGGGGGAGTCGGATGGCTCGGGGAAGTTCCAGCCAATGGACAACGCTTTTTGGGATGGCGGCCAGATGGCGTATGGGGATGGCGACGGGCAGATTTTCCAGCGGTTCACGCGGTCGCTCGATGTGGTGGCCCACGAACTCACGCATGGCGTGCAGTCGTTCACGAGCAATCTCGAGTATCGCGGCCAGTCGGGGGCGCTCAACGAGCATTTCTCCGACGTGTTTGGTGTGCTTGTGCGGCAGTGGCGGCGGGGAGAGACGGCCGAGAAGGCGAGCTGGCTGATTGGCAGCGAGGTGTTGGTGGCGGCGCCGACGCGGCGGGCGATCCGCGACATGGAAAACCCTGGCACAGCCTATGAAGACGATCCCGATCTGGGCACCGACCCGCAGCCTTCCCACATGAAAAACCTCTACACGGGCGGGGCCGACAATGGCGGCGTGCACCTTAATTCGGGAATTCCCAACCGGGCGTTTGCCCTCGTGGCCAAGGCCCTGGGGGGCAATGCCTGGGAGACGGCGGGGCGGATCTGGTTTGACGCCATGCTGCAGCTCTCGCGGCACAGTCAGTTCAAAGACATGGCCTCGATCTCGGCGCAGATCGCCGGGGATTCGAGCCGCTTTGGGAAGGACGTGAAAAAGGTGGTGCAGGAGGCGTGGAAGAAGGTGGGGCTGTAGGAGCGCCGCGAGGCCCCGCATTCAGGCTGCGGGCGTCAGGAGACGCCCTTCGACAATGATCCACACCCCTTCGCGGCGTGCCAACTCAGCCGAGATGGGAGCGATCGCGTCGCAGGCAACAAAAGGCTGCGCACGCTCGCCGACTTTCCGCAGCACCGCCGCTCGCCGAGCTGCCCGCAGCACATCGTCGTTATCAGCCGTGAACGACACCTCGCCGACGAGATAGATGGGTTCGCCGTCGATGGTGCCGGTAGCGATGAGGTCGGCTCGGCGCAACTGGTCGAGATCTTCGTCGCTCAGTTGACGAAAAGCCGGCCGGTTTTCGAGAGACTCGATCACATCCATCGGGCCGACAACACGGCATCGCTTAATCTGCCGGCCCACGTAGGCCGGCAGGCGATTGCCAACGACCCACTCGAGCGCCCAGCCAGCTGTTTTATCCGTGCGAATGTGGAGCGTCCGAACCGTGTCGGCTAGGTCGCGCACCTCAGCGTTGGTCAGTTTCTGCTGCTCGGCCAGGTCGCGAACCGAGGCACTGGTCAGTTTCTGCTGCTCCTCCAGGTCACGAAGCGAGGCACTGGTCAGCTTCTGCTGGTCAGCCAGCGCGGTCATGGCCACACGGAGATCGTGCACATCGGATCGCGTGGCAAGCGCATCGTGAGCCTTGACGACGCACTGGGCGAGCACTTCGGACTGTGGAACGGTGAACACCTTCACCAGTTCATCGCGGATGGATTCGGCGAGCATGTGATTTGCCTCCGTTTCCGAAGTGTACGCATGTGTATGTTTGTGTCAAGAGCCCCCCGTGGCGGCAAGTTTTCAACGTGCCGTTTCCTGGGCTCGGATCCCCTCGGTAAACCCTGTGGTGCGCGATCCCCCGGCTTCCGCCGGGGGCTTTTATTGGGACGGGATGTGCCCGCTGTGGTGCGCGATCCCCCGGCTTACGCCGGACGCCTTTATTGGGATAGGCCGCATCTTTTTGGCTCGCTCACACGGTTCTCACTGGACGGTAGGCCTGCCAATGCCGAAGCTATTAGCGTCGTTTGCACGGAGCCCGCTGCACCGGCAGTGCCCACCTCTCCATGAGCTTTTCCATGAGCCCCTCACGGTCCACCGGCCAATGCCTCAGCGGTCGGCCGGCCCACGCGGGATTCAGTCTCGTAGAATTGCTCGTGGTCATCGCGATCATCTCGGCCCTTGCCGGGCTGCTGATGCCGGCGGTGCAAGTGGCCCGCGAGTCTGCCCGCCGCTCGCAGTGCCTGAATAATGTCAGGCAGGTCGGCCAGGCCATGCAGAGCTACGACACTCGGAAGCGGCTGCTGCCGGGATGGCGCGAATCGTTTGTAACGACAACCGGCACGATCACGGTTTCCTGGACGGTTCCGATCCTGCCCGAAATGAGTCGCACGGATCTGTTCGAGGCCATCGCCAAACCGGGTCAATCGGACGATGCGACGAAGAAGACCGTGCCGCTCTATGTCTGCCCCACGGCGATCGATGCGATGACGGTGCCGGCGCCGCTGAGCTATGCGGTGAACGCGGGGATGGGGGCTGAGGTGGTTTTGGGAAGTGGCACGACGGCTGAGCAGTTTCGCGGCGATGGAGTGTTTGTCGATGCGGCTGGAAGCTCCAAGCCAGATGAGCTTCCCTACGCCGCCAGCCGGTCATCGTTGGCACGGGTGACGTCCGGCGATGGAGCGGCTTCAACGCTCCTCCTCTCGGAGAGGTCCGGGCAGAATTTCTCGGGCACCATCTCGTGGAGTGACGCCCCAGCGGCCATGAGTCTTTCTTCGGCCACCAACGCGCTCCCGTGGAACCACATCTTCATGCATCCGCCCGCCCTTAGTCGGGGCGATCGTCCGGAAACTTCGTCTGTCTACCGCGTCATCAATGTGACGTCGGCGACGGCACCGCTTGGCAATCAGATCGACTTCCAGATGCGCTACCCATCCTCAGGCCATCAGGGAGGGGGCGTGAATGCCGTTTTCTGCGACGGTCACACGGCGTTTCTGAGCGAGCGGATCGATTCCTGGGTCTACTGCCAGATCCTTTCGTCGGATTCAAACATCCTCGAGACCGACCCTGCCAAGCCGGGCAGCCGGGCGTTTCTGTGGCAGCAATCGCCGAGCAGCGGCGGCGGCACGCAGGCCTATGTATTCAACGACCGGGACCTGCAAAACTAGGGGCGTTTTCGGATCAATACCCTTCCTCTGGGTGAAGCGGTTCCATGAGACTGACGCTGCGAACGCTGCTGGGCTGGGTTGACGGCGTTTTGCCCGCGGAGGAGCACTCTGCCATCGGGGTGATGGTGGCCGGCAGCAAGGTGGCCACGCGTGTGGCTGAGCGGATCCGGGAGGGAGCGGCGTGCGGCTCGACGGACGTCCCGCTGACGGGCGGCCCGGCGATTGCCGACGACCCCAACCGTGTTGCGGAATATCTCGACAACACGCTCTTGTCGGAGCATCTGGCGGCATTCGAGCGCTTCTGTATCGAGTCGAGGCCGCACCTCGCGGAGGTGGCCACCTGTCATGGAATACTCGCCGAAATGTCTCGGACTCCCAAGCTGGCCAGGATGCCCAGAGCGCAGCGGTCTGTGCTCAGGCAGCGGATACAGAAGTCGCTGAGCACTGCAGCAGGGGCGTCGAACGTTGCCTGCGCGGCGCGGTCTGAGGAGGTGTCGCGGGAAACCGTCGCGGTGGAGAAGCCCGCTGCCGCATCCGACGGTCATGCCGATGCCAGGGCTGCGGCCGACGCATTGGTGCAGGCCATGCTGAGCAAACCGTCGCGGCCCTTGAAGCCCTTTCGGAGCAAGGAGCCCGTGCGTGGGAATAGCGGCTGGCAGAATCCCGTGGCGTCGTTGGTGAGCTTTCTGCCATCGAGGCGTCGGTCCGCCGAACCAGCGGCAAGTGAACCGGCCGCGAACGGCTCCGCGGCGGTGGCATTAGCCCCCGAGCCAGCCGTGTCGCAGCTCGCTGCGGCGGCTCCTGAGCAAAGCATCAGCCCTGCGGCCGCCCCTACTGTCGCAGGATTGAAGCCCACACCATTGGCTGCGTGGGTGACAGCGGCACTCGCCTTGGCGGTCTTGCTTGCTGCTGGCGGCGCGTTGACATCACCGCTCCGCGGGCCGAAGACCTACGCGCCGGAACCAGGCTGCATGCACTGCACGAAGCCGTAGAGCACGCGGCGGCACGTTTTCAACGTGCCCGTGTGCCCCCGGTCTTCTGGCGGTTCGCGATCCCCCGGCGTCCGCCGGGGGCTTTTATTGGAGCGGGACGCCCTCGCCCATCCAAGCCCGTCCGCTCCCCATCCAAGCCCGCAGCGCAAGCAAGGGAAACCCGGTTCGCCCTTGCCCGTGGCGGCAAGTTTTCAACTTGTCCGTGGCCCCGTTCACGCGAGGATTACCCTCCCGCTGTTTCTGGAAGCACGGTAAAGATAGAGCCGCGGCCGTTGCATTCTTGGGAGAATGGTATACAAAAGTACACTTCTTTCAGCAGCGGAGCCCCAAGCGTGTCACGGCCACTCTTTCGGATAACATTGCATGCCGCAGCCGAAATGCAGCGTCGCAGTATTTCGGAAGAAGACGTCGTGGATATTCTCGTTTCTCCGGGGCAGGTTGAGCCGGTGCGGCCTGGGCGGGAGGTCTGGCAGTCCCTGTTACAATCGGGGTTCCTCCTGCGGGTGTTCATCGACATCGATCGAACGCCGATGGAGATCGTCACTGTGTACCGTACCAGCAAAATCGACAAATATTGGAGAGCGGAGTGATGAAGGTGATCTACGATCCCGAAACAGACACCCTGTCGGTGGTGTTTGCAGCAGGCAGTGTTACGGAAAGTGACGAGGGGAAGCCCGGGGTGATCCTCGATTACGATGCAACGGGGCGGCTCCTTTCGTTGGAGATCCTGGATGCGTCGCAAAGGATGGCGATTCCCAGTCAGGTTGACTTTGAAGTGACAGCCGCTCGGGTGGGGTGAGGGCTCTTCAAAGTTTCGTGCATAAGGCGCAACCCGTGGCGGCACGTTTTCTACGTGTCCATGCCTCCATCCCATAAAAGCCCTGACCGCAAGTGACGGGATGTGTCCCTCGCGGTTCGCGATCCCCCGGCTTCCGCCGGGGGCTTTTATTGGGGCGGGTTATGCGGTCGTGATATCGACGTGTGCCGTGTACCCCAGTCGTTTCAGGAGCTGCTCGCAGTCTTCCCATGTGAGGCCGAACGACCGAACGTCCGCTGCCCCGAGTCGTCCGACGATGGCCGCCAAATCAGCGGCGTCTGGCTCCGCGAACGCCTCCTGCATGATCGCCGTCTCGGCCCAGTCGACGAGCGACTCCAGGGAGAGTTCATGATGAAGCCAGGTGACAATCTTTTCCGCCGTGAGTCGTCGGGTAATCATTGGCGAGGCTCCGTTATGTGCTTGTGACCGAGATCGTTTGGATACTTCTCATGGATCTCCACGAGAAGTCCATCAGCGTCGTAGATTTCCTGCCAGAACCGTATGGTCTGTTCCTCTGCGTCGACCTGCTTCAAGTATCTGGCCCGCCACTTCATTTTGCCAGGTGTTGGTCAAGCCCTCGCCCCATCCAAGCCCGGAGCGCAAGCAAGGGAATGCGGTCCGCCCGCCCATCGCGTCCCGACTCGCTTGCTCTCCCCGTGGCGGCAAGTTTTCAACTTGTCCGTGTTCCTGTTCCCTGTTCCTCTCTCTTCCGTGATCACGCCGCATTGTGGAGAAACGTGGCCAGTGCAGACAGGAGCCGTTTGTGGCGAGCCTCCGTCACCGATCCGATGCGGCCGTTGAATCGCGCTGCCGGCAATAAGGCGAGATAGGCTATCCGGATCAGCGATGTCAGCAGCACATCGCCGGGCTTCATGGCACCAGATCTGCCTCGGAATACATGGGTTCATCATCGCCGTAGGCTCGTTCCAAGCTGTCCTCGGCAAGGGCGGCCCACTCACCCGTGAGTTGGGCATGAGACCGTGCTGGTGGATTGCCTGCGTGGCCAGAGTCTTGGCCTGCGATCGCCGCTACCAGGATCGCCTGCTCAGGCTTGTCCAAGCTCGATGCGGCTTCGATGAGTTCAGTGAGCGACAGTTTTCTGATCATGAGAGGATTGCCTCGGCACACTGCGTTATGTGTACGGAATTATAGTATCTAGTCCAGTTCGACCCAGCCATTCGCCCGTGGCGGCGAGTTTTCAACTTGCCGTGTATCGGCCCTTCAGCACGGATTCATGTGGCACGGTGTCGCCGACGGCGATTTGCCGCTCGCTGCGCGAAATATCGAGGCGAGAAGATAACGCCGAAGGAATATGCCGTCAGCCCGATAGTGTACAGCCGTGCAAGTCGGGCTGTCAAGCAAGGGAGTACGGGTTGCCTGCGCCTCGTGGCCCGACTCGCCCGCTCTTCCCCGTGGCCGCAAGTTTTTAACTTGTCGGTGTCCCGCGCTTATCGGCCCCGGCTCGGCCAGATCTCGACGACGTCGTCGACACCATCCGCGGCTTCGCCGCCGCGGCGGATCGCGATCATCCAACGGCCGGTTTCGGGCCCGCATTTCCATGTGCCCCACATGCGGCCTTCGCCGTCGTAATGGCCGTCGTAGATGACGTCGTGCTTGCCGACGTAGGTCTTCTGGATCGCCACTCCGCCGCCGGCTGAGATCACGCCGTCGAGCACGAATGGCCCGATGACGTCGTCGCCCGAGCCCTCGATCCTGGGGGGCGTGAAGGCCAGCCGCAATCGCTCCATCGGCCTGCGGCCAAACCAGCGTTGCTCCCACCAGCCTTCGCAGGGGGTGGCCCGCGGATCGGAATCAGCCATCATAGAAAGGCTCCTGTGGGCGGAGCGGGCGTCAATCGGCCGGCGGGGCTGCGATCGCTCCGTCGGCCCTTGCAGAGAGCCGCTGGTGGAGGGTGGCGTCGATCGTGTAGCTGAGCGTTTTGACGCTGCCGTCGCCGAAGGCGGCGTTCCAGCCGCTGGCATGGGCGGAGCCGAAGGCGGTGGGGTGAGACTCGCCTGCGGCGTCTTGGGTGGGCCGTTCGAAGCCCGACCGGATGGTGTTGTTGGAATAACCCGCGACCATGGGGCCGTCGTCCCCTATATCGGCGTCGCTGCCTTCGGCGTAATACTTGTCGGCGGCGACGTATTTCTCGCCGAGGAGGTAGACATTCGAGAGGCCGTCGAACACGCTTGCGGCCTGCAGGCGGCTCATGCGGTAGATGACGCCGTCTTGCAGGTCGGGGAGCACGAGCCGCCGATCTAATGAGCTGTACTTAGGTTCCGTAAACTTTGACGCTACTGCCAGCTTCCTCCAAGCATCGCCTTCTACGAGAGTTTTGAACTGCCCGCGGATATCGAGGCTTGCATCCGCTTCGGGGGAATTGCCGCAGTCGCCGCAGGTTTTGCCGACGTGCGTGGCGTTGGCGGTGGCTGCCACCTGGGGAATGGGAACCAAACTGCCGCTGGGGCAGACCGTTACGGAGACGGCGTTGGTGACAGCGTTGGCGGCAATCCCTTTGAAGCCAGCGACGGCAGCACAGGAGCCATACGAGCCGCCGTTGGCGGCGTAGTCGCTGCGGGCGGCGGCGGGGATGCTGACGGTGGGGCTGGGGTCGGTGTAGTGGGTGAGAGTTTTCGGAGCGACGGCCTGCATCGAACGACGCGTGGGGCAGGCGAGCGCGGGGAGGCGCGTCGCGGCCAACTTCTGGTAGCGGTCGGCGCAGGTGCTCGTGGTGAGATCGGCGACGATGTTTCTGGTGTTGCCCTCTTCGATATAGGGCATGAGGCTGAAGATCCAGCTGCCGGGCTGGGAAGAGTCGCTATGGCGGGCGGCAACGCCGAGCCAGGCGGGGCTCCAGCCACCGGAGGGAAAGAAACTCTTGGAGGTCTCGTGGTGAATGAGGCCTTTGGTGAGTTGGACGAGATTATTGCGGCAGGTGTTGAGCCGACCTGCCTCACGAGCGCTCTGCACGGCGGGCAGGATCAGCCCTGCGAGCGTGCCGATGATCGCGATGACGACCAGCATCTCCACGAGGGTGAAGGCACGTCTGTTAAGCATGTGAAAGTCGCAACGCCAACGGAACCACAAATCCGAGTCATTCCCGCCCGAGTTCGCTTAGCCGGATATTCGATTGTCAGACCCAATCCGGCGGAACACCTTCAAGATCGTCGAATCAAAAAGAGCCGATTTACGCCCTGACTTCTGGAAGACTAACGGAACTCATCTTCCTTGAGAAGATATTGCCCGGATCCGTACAGCGCCAACCACGCATTCGCGCGAGGAGAGTTCAAATTATACCTGGAACCATCGTATCGTGAGTCGGATGTGACGAGTTGTGCATAGACCCAGGGCGAAATGTTGTCGCGTACGAACACAACATGGCCGTCGCAGAAGGCTCCCATAACGCCGCCTGGATGGGCTGACGAAGGGAGGCCGTAATTCCCAACCGTCGCCGCGCTTGATGAATTGATAATCTTGTCAGTCGCTGTCGGTGAACTGCTGATGTTTGTCGCAAAAGTTGCAGCAGGCATACCGAAAGCTGGATAGTTGTACGCAGTCGTCCAGTCGAATGCTACGCTTCCGGCGACTAAGTCTCCCCATTTTGCTTGCGTGCTAACCGTACTACTTGCTTTCTCGCTAAAAAGCAGTGTGTTCGACGTACCGTCGCCCCCTGTAATGCTGTCCAATGAATTCCTCGCAGCGGCGTATGTTGCTGAAACGGCAATAGCATCAACCATCACACCGTCCGCCTTTGCCTGCACGGCCGTATTGGATGTGGCGGGAGTGGTCCAAGGACTTGATGCAGCGAGCGTTTGGGCTGAGCCAATATTTGCTGCGTAAGCAGTTGTCGAAACGGTAGTGTCGGCGGAAGGTGAAGTTGGGCACTGAAGGATCGCGAGAACGGGAACGGTCCCACTCGTCGAAGTTGGGGTGAGCGATTCATACGATCGGTATATGTCACCCCTTTCGATCTGGGGCAAAAGTGGAACTACCCAACTGACGTACGTTCCCGACACGCTGGTATTTGGAAACTTATTTTTCCAACTCGGAAGCACGCTTTTCGCGCCATCGTACCCGATCAAGCCTTTGCCGAGTTGGCTGAGGTTGTTTGAGCACGTGTTGCGCCGCGCGGCCTCGCGGGCGTTCTGCACTGCGGGCAACAGCAGCCCCATAAGTGTGCTGATGATGGCGATAACCACCAGCAATTCGACGAGGGTAAAGGCGCGACGAGTCTTGGGCTGATGGCGGAGCATCGGGGATTCCTTTAGTTACACGGACAGCGCGGATAGCTCTTCTACGTGCCGAGATCGGGACGTGGGAGGATTGGATTTGGAATGAAAACGATCGCTGCCCCTGACCCTTCTATTGTCGCCATCCCGCCCGGGCGTGTCCAGAGAAGGGTGGGCGGGAATCCAGGATGCCGCAAGGCTGCTTGGTGCTAATGGGTTCGGCGTCGGGTGCGGCGTAGCCCGCCACGGCCTTACAGGAAGCTGGGGACCCGAAGGCAAAAGACGTCGAATGAGTCCCGTATCGGAGGCTGCGACCTGCGGTGAAGCTGTCCGATCAGTGTGGAACGAACGTGTGGCGGACGGTCACCTGCCGGACCTGACGGCTCGATGGCTCGTAAACACGGAGGCGAATTTCAAGACCCCGGAGTGCAATTGGATAGGGCGGGACGGTCTCCTGCTCGGTAATATCGTCCACGATGCCGCCGCCGACAGGGTCGGTTGGGTTGTCATCGATGCCGTTGGTGCCTTGGTCGGTCACGCCTGAATTGTCCTCGTCAATACCGTTGAATTCGTAGTGGGTGCTCCAGGTGTCGTAAATGCCTGTCAGCTTGGAGTTCGACGTGGCAGAACCCATCAATGTTGTCGTTGCCGCCCCGGAGCCGAGGTCGACATAGGCACCGTTGAAGCCCGCCGCGGAACCCTTGCTATAGCCGGGATCGCCGGGATCAACGACTGTGACGCCTGTGTCATTCAACTTCAACGGCGCCCGGGGGTCGAACACCCGGATGTCGAACGCCAGCACATTCGTGAGGACGACGTCCTCGCCCAGCCGCGTGCCCGTGAGCGGACCGTATGTAGCCAGGTTGCTGACGGTGGCGTTATAGGGGAAGGCCGTTCTTGAAGTCGTACCCGTGAGGTTGTGCATGAATCGCCACTCGCGGCGGGTCAGATCGCTCAATGAGTTAGGCCGCAGGAATGAACCATCTGCCCGGAGCGACAGGTCGTAGTTTGTGTTTGGCAAGGAGCCAGTGAAGCTATTGTCACCACTTGTTTCAAACGGCGTCTGGCCGACGTAGTCCATCACGAGCAGTTTGCGGCGGTAGAGCGTGTAGAGGGTCGAGCCGGCGGCTTGTGTTTGGTAAGCAGCGGGCGACTGCCTGCAATACCAGGCGACTTCCGCCACCGGTGATTCGATTGAGCCCGACGAGCCAAATTGTCCAACGAAAGGCTGGTCGAGGCTGCGCGTCGTGAGCATCAGAACGTCGTCGCAGTCGCCGGTTAGTTGGCTGAATCCCGCCGATTGGTCGGTCGCCGATCCTTCGATGATCTCCAAATAGCCGCTGTCACCATCGGCGGGAGCTGGCGGAACCGTCTTGACTGTCAGGCCGGAAAGGTCGCGACGGAGAAGGTTCGCTACCGACCGGGCATCCGCCGACATCGCGATGGTGTCGCGGCTCCGACTGAGCGTGAGGGCCAGAAAGCCGAACAATTGGGCAACGACACCCATGATAATGAGCGTCATCGCGGTCGCCACGAGCATTTCAACGAGCGTCATACCTGACCGAGCAGCGCGGTTCATTGGATGATCCTCCGCAGGAGGACCGCGTCGAGCACGTTGTGGTTCTTGCCAGGCTCATAGCCGACAGGAATGGAGCGGTCGAAGATGTAGAACGCCCGATGGCGCTTGACCGGTTCAACCTCTGTCGTGGGCGAATTCGCGTCGAAATACCCGATCGTCACCCAGATTGCGAAGACGTTGGAACGAGTTGTGACGCTGTTCGTGAGCCGGTTCATCGTCTGGTAACGGAAAAACGCGTGGCGGTCGGTGTCGCGGTAGTCGTTGCGGTCGACGATGCCATTGCCGTTGTCGTCCTCGCCCTTGTCGAGAACACCGTTGCTGTTGGAATCCTCGCCCGTGTCGAGGACACCATTGCCGTTCACGTCCTCGTCGGGATCGAGCGTTCCGTTTCCATTGCGATCTTCGTTGAGGTGGTCATCGAGGAAGCCACCGGTCCGTGTATTTGCAGGAGACGAATTCTCGCCGGGCTTCGGCAGCAGTTGCATGAAAGCGAGTTGGCTCGTGCACGGGGTGCCTCCCGCGGCTGATGTCGTTATAAAAAGAGTCGGCTTCCAGCCAGGCAGTTTCTCGCAGGCGGGCTCGGCTGTGGTCGGATCGGGCTTGTCGTTGCGGTCGGTGACCGCTCCAAACATTCCTCGCCAGACACGCTGATCAACAATTGTGTTGACGTTGATGCGGCCGGGCTCTCGAAAGCTCGATAGGTGGCGGATCGGAAACATGTCGAGCCCAAGTTCGGCGAGGGAGGCGGCATTCACGGCCGCCGCCGTGGTATCGGAGACGGTCGTATAGAGCCCCGGAAATGGCGTGGGCACATGGAGAAAATGCCAAAGGGTTCGATCCGTGGAGCCTGTGCTACGGCCGCTGATGGCATTCCATGGCGAAACCGGCGTGGCGTTTTCCAAGAAACCGGGGAGATGGGCAAACGGCCGCGGATTGCCTCGACCGAGCGAGTGCCAGCGGAGCAGCGTGAAGGGCGACGTTGCCGGAACGAGTGCCAACTCCGTAGCTGAAACATATGGCCGATTTGGCCAGAAGAGCCAGGCAAACGGGTAGGTTCTGCTGTTTGCTGTGTCGTAGAACCGCTCAGGGGTTTTTTGCAGCGTGTGCGCGGCGGGCGGGAAGGACACGGTAATGGGATTGAGTGTGCCCTTTGGCGTGCCGGGCGTGGGTTGAGTGGCAGCCCGTGCCGACATGGATGCGGTGCGGAATGAATCCGCATCATCCACGGCGATCGGTGTGCTTGAAGCATCGACAACCGCGGACCAGATATCGTGCGCGGGCTTCGCCGTTCCCGTAATCTGCGATAACTTACCGCCGCGTTCAGTCGATACCGGCTGTGTTGCGGAGGAGGTGCCGTACCTCTTCTGTGTGTCAAGATAGCTCAGGGGTGTCGCCCCAGTCGTTCCGGGCTCGTCGTAGTTGACCCCGCCATTTGTCGCGTTGACGACTGTGAGGTCGACGGTCATCGAGTCGATCGTCAGGTAGGGGTTCGTGGTGGCGTTCCAGGCCAGCTTCGGGTTGGCGAGTCGCTGGAGATGGACAACAGCAAAGTTGTCGTGGGTGCCGTTGGTCATCAACTGCGGATTTCCGCCGGAAAGAAAGGGGTTGCTCGTAATGCCCGCAGGTGGAGATGTGTCGGCGTCGAGCGGTTGGTCGGTCGGGGATGCCCAGGACCCGATGTTCGAGTTGGCGGCGGTCGGTGCCGTGAAAGCATTTCCGGGCGCCGCGGCCTGCATCATCACGTCGTAGGGGTCGGTTGCCGCGAGAGGCTCCGTGATCGTGGCGGGCTGGCCGTTGGGGCCTTTCAAGATGCGAACATCCGCGGCCGCCGTTCCCGTTGTTAGCGGATTGAAGGGAGCGTCGGTGCCGACTACGACATACGTCTGGGCATTCGGGCATTTACCGCCGGCGGTCTGCTGCCAGAAGGCAGAATTGCTGCCAGTCGAGGTTTGAATGGCGCTGCTCGGCTCGGCAAAGTAGAACGCGCGATCGACAGTCGCTGGGGACGAGGGGCGGGCAGGGTCGAGGATGGAGAGCGTGGAATTTGTGGCGGCTGGTGTTACGGGGTCAGTCCCGAATGCTGCGGTCCCACGGACGGTTACGAGGCGCCAGATTGGCGACTTTGATGGAGCGGTTCCGCTCAGGTTGATGGCTGAGTCATGCCACGAACGCATATCCAGCTGACCGTTGCCGTTGATGTCCTCGCCGTTGTCCAGCGCGCCATTGCCGTTTACGTCCTCGTCGGTCGCGAATTCCGAGGGCAGTGGCTCTCCTCGCATCGATTCGCTCGCCTTTGTCCAGTCGGTCACGTCGACGGGTTTCACGGCGTTTGGATCGTATCGGGAAGCTGTCGAAGACCACGGGCTGAAAAGCTCTACGAAAAAAGCGCCTTGTGGGCGACGCTGCTGGTCGAAGTCGTCGTCGGCCGTTGCGGTCGGTGTGTCGACGACCTGCCCGCTTGTATTCAGATCGTCAGTCCGCCGATTGTGCCATGCCCAGGTTTCTGTGATGAGGATCTCCGGCCGTTCGCATCCCCACACATAGTCGTTGGCACCCGGGGTCCACGCGGTGTTGGAGGGACCGAAGTTGGGGTCGTATTTGAACTGCGTCATCACCGAGTCGGCGTCACGGAAGTCGACGACGTTAATCGCATACTGGGCGAGTTGCTCGGCGATCTTGGCGTTTACGGTTGTGCCGTTCTTTGTGGCGATCGCTACGAGTAGGCAGTAGAGCTGTCGGGCGAACGCCTGCCGCCGCGCCGTGCCTGTGGCGTCGTTTGGCTCGTCGTAGTTGGGCACATCGTGAAACGGCCGGTTCAGATCAAGGCGGTGGCCCTGAAGCGTTTCCGGCGAAAAAAGATCCTGCGGCCGCTTGGGAGAGACGGTGCCGGCTGTATTCAGAAATGCACTGAACGGCGCGTTGATCACCTGTTGCCAGGCGTCGCCCGTAATCGCGGGCGTGTCCCAACTTTCCGTCGTGACAGCGAGGCGGTTGCGGGAGGCCGCCGTTCCAGACAACGCGATTAGCCGCCGGGGAAGTTTCATCGTGTCGGGGTCGCCAAACCGGAGGAGCCCCTCCAATTCTGCAGGACTAAAGAGACTGTCGGCCGGCTCCGCCGGACCCGATGACGGGTTCCTGACACCGCCGCGAACAGCAGCCCGCGTTAGGTTCACCTCATAGGGATCGTCAATCGCCTCGTTGCCGAGGTTTGCCGCCACGGCGAGGGAGCCGGGATCACCAGTCCAGAATGGCCGGTAGTAGACGGGCTGCCCCGCATCGTCGACCCAGACCTTAAGGAGGCCTTTCAGATCAGGTGGCGATCCGTAACGCCCTGGCGACGTGAAATAGCTGCTGGCCGTGTTCGACAAAGTTAGTGAGCACCGCCACCGATCAAGTTCGACGCTGAATAGGTCGTTCGTGCCGCTGACGCCCGGTTTCGCGGAGGCCGTTGGATTGACGGCGCCGCCATAGGCTGAGTCTCCAAACCGACCTTCGACGTTCTTGATCCGGGGCAGGTAGCGGTTTGTGGCGGCGTCCTGCTGCGTGGACGTTACGGCCGAGGCCCCGGAAAGCGCGAGCGTGGCATTGGCGACGCGTTCCTGGTTTGACGACGGGTTGCCGCCGAACAACAGACTTCGATCAATTGATACTTCGGCAGGACCCGTCCCCATGCCGCGTGGAAGTTGGTAGAGGGGCACGGAGGTGCCGCCTCCGACCGTGGTGACTGGCGGATACATATCACGGCCTGCCGCTGTGGCAAACGTGCTTTCGTCCGAGCCGCTGCCGTGGACGTTGAGATTCAGGCGACCGTCGAGATCGGCGACGAGAATGGCGGCGCGTGGAAGGAGAACCGTACCGTCGGGCGACACTACGGGCGGAAGGCCGATGTCGATAAACTTGCTGTCGGCGGTGCCGTCGTTGTCGTTGTCCACCGCTGGGAGCGTGCTGCCGTAGCCGAGCGTTGTCGCGGCTAAAACCAGATTTGTGTCGAGCGAATTGTTGCCGTTGGTATCTTCGCCGCCATCGAGTTGGCCGTTGCCGTTTGTATCTTCCGACTTGATTCCGGGGAGCAGCGGATTGCGCGAATCGACACCGTCCCAGGCCTCGTTGGTGTCGCCCGTGCTGCCGGCGAATTCGCGGCCGTTGATGATGATGGTGGTTGATCCGCTGCCGATCACCTTTCCATTCGCCGTTGTGACATCGGCCGCGGACAACTGCCGACCGCTGACGGTAGGCCCGCTCGCCACGACCAGCGTCGAAGCGCTGGCAACGCCACTGGCTTGAAGAATGCGGGTGCTCGCCGACAGGCCAGGGAGTGAGAACGTGATGACCCGGCCCACCAGGTCTGATGGATTCGACGGCGCGGGAGTCAGGCCACCGGTCGTGATCTGAAAGAAGGCGGCACTGTTTCCACTTGTGAGGCCGGCGGTAGCCGTTCCCACTGTGCCAGTGATCGTCGTCGAAGCGGTGCCGCCTGCGATCTGCGTTCCGTATTTGTCGCCCAGCAGGCACTCGCCACCGCTTGAGCCGCCTCCGAGAGCGGGTGCCTGATTGGCCCCGGTGAGTTGTTCGGGCGATCCGCGGACGACCGTCAGAAACGCCTGGTCGAGGATTGCCTGCTCAGACGCACCGGCGGCGGTCGCGGCCACGACATTGTTGGCAAACGCGCGGGCTGATTTTCGGGCCCGCGTTGCTACCACGATGTAGCTCACGCCGAGCATCATGAAGAGCGTGAGCATGCTCAGCACGACCAACAGCAGGACGCCGCGGCGGCGTGAGACGCTGCATGTGTTTACTGCGTCCATTGTGTCGGTCCCTCCAACTGCACACCACGATCGATGACGCCGACCGTTCCCTCGAACGCATAGACATCGGTCACGCCGGAAGGAGTATTTCGATCAAGGGCGAGATTCACGATCGTGACCACGTCGCCTAATTTTGTAGGAGCTGCGAGTTGTATCCGTCGCCAGGCGTGGACCGTGGCTTTGTCGGTAAAGAGGAGGACGCCCCCGGTGGGGAACAGCCGCCGGAAGCTATCAGCGTCAAGGTTGAACGACGAGACATCGAGCGTAAGGCTGCTCGTTGAGCCAAAGTTGCCCGAGACAGTGGCAGACAAAGCAGTGGCCGGTGGCGGGCGTCGATAAAACTCAACCACAGAGAGCGTATAGAACTGGCTGGGGCTGGTCGTGCCGGAGGGAACAAGCGTCGCCAGCCAGCTGTAACCGCCCTCCGACAGACGACGGGCGTTGTCGCTGGTCCGTTTCGGGACGGGCGGCTCAGTCGTTGGGTCGGCCTTTGTTGTGTCATCCACGTAGACGAGGTCGTCGGCCGCCGAAAAGACGAGGTTCGCGACGTTGGAGCCCGCCGCGATGTTCGAGACAGTGACGGCGGTGAGCCCGGCCGCCGAGGGAAATGAGCCATTGCCAATTGGGTCGATGACAACGCGGTACGGAGCCGCGGGAATCGTGCTCCAGGTGGCTGGGTTAAGCATGCCGTAGTTGACGACATCCGCGATCCCGCCGGCCCCCATCGCGCCGCGACGGTCTTCGATGACGGTTTTCTTCGCCTGCGAGCCACCAGCGGGGATGAGGGCAACCACCGAGGCGAGACCGATCGAGAGAATGCCAATAGATATCAGCACCTCCATGAGCGTGATGCCGGAGCGACGGTCGTGCGATGCGCAGAATGAAGCGGCGGGCATCATGGTTAGCCTGCAGTTCGCGAGTTTTGGAATTCTTCGACAACCGGCGCAACGGAAAGATTGCGGGCTGAGATTGCGTCTTGAGCGCCGTTGCATGAGCCTGCCTCGATCACGCGGGCGGCGCCGTTACGCGGGTCGATCAGAAGCCAACGTGCAAACGGTGACTGCCAGGAGGCGCCGGGGCTGTCCACGGTTGGCGTGGATACCCACCCCTGACCAGCCTGCGATTGCATCCCAATAGCGAGAACGATTGGTGTCGATGCGGTGAGCATCTGTCGCGTCCAACCGCCGCCGCTTGTCGCCGTTGACATCCATACGGAGAGTGGCGATCCGGTGCGGTCATATTCGATGGCGACACGGTTATAACCGCTGAGTTTCGTGGCGGACGAATTTAAGCCAATTTGCGATTCGGAGAGATCGATCGCCACACCGCCGGGAAGAGGCGTGACGCTGGCAAATGAACTTGGGCGCGGCGGAAGGTGAATGGAGTAGGGCACGGACGATACAGTCGCCGGTGGCGGCGAGGCATTCCAGTAGGTGCGATTCATCGCCCCGGTCACGCCTGTGTTGGCGCATGAGACGGAAGTCGTGCCGGTTGCTGTGAACACGCCCGGGATGCCGGCAAACTCGATCGGTGCCGGCAGGTCGTTGGCAAATGAGGGGCTGAGACTGAGTGAAACTGTGACGGTCGTGGCGCTGCCCGCAATGGGAACGATCGTCGTCGCGCCGCTGGCGACAGCTGGAACCCTGGCAAACGCGATGCTACTAACGGCGGCATCGCTTCCGGCACCGCTCGTGCCGGTCTCAAGCCAAGCGGCCGCGCCGTGTGGGCTGGTCATCGCCTTCGTGGCGACATGGCTGAAGGCAGACTCGGCGGCATCAGCCGCGTTGCGGACAGATTTCTTATCACGGTTACCAACCAGAAGTGGCACGACTGTCACGGCGAGCAGCCCCATGATCGCAAGCACCACCAGGAGCTCAACGAGCGTCATTCCGCGACGGCGATGAACGGTGACTGAGTTCATGGCTTGTTATTGGAACAGGGTGTCGTAATTGGAGATGTTGTCACGGGAAGCGTTTGGATTGTCGGGATCAGACGCACCGACGAGTCCCTTGCCATCGGGGTTGTAGGTGCAGGGTGTGGTGCCCGATACGGCAAGGGCAGCATCAGGCCAGCCGTTTTGCTGGCGAGAAATCACGCCGTAGCCACTCGTGCCTGAATTCGGATCGTTGAGCGACTCGTCCTTGCCCGGAGAGAAGATCAGCGGTACGAGTGCATACGCGGTCGAGTCGGTGTTGTAGGGGTCGAGTGGGTCGTGATACTTCCCGGCATCCTGCCGGTTGGATGGCATCGCGCCCGGCGCCCAGCGAATAAACGAGATCGGGCGGCCCCAGCCGTCCCAGAATTCAAACGCGCCATCGTTGTCGATGTCGCCGACGAACTTCGACGGCGTGTTCGATAGGAAATCCGGAAACATTCCAGATTGCGTGATGATCATGTAGAGGCATTCGGCGCCGCCGTAGGCCGAAGATGGGGAACGGGAGTCTTTGTACGCGGCATACGCCCGACTTGCGGCATAGTTGGGCGAAGGGACGTTTGTGCTTGGGGCGACGTCGGTCCAGTTATCCGGCATCTCCTCGCGAATCCGCATTCGTAATGCGAGCACCGCGGCTGCCGTTGTGGCCCTCGATGCCGCAAGGTCCTCGTAATTTTCGTACTGTTCGAGGATGGCCCCGCTCAGCATGCCTACGATGTTTCGCGACGTATCTGCTTTGCCGCGGCCCGAAGCGGTGCCAAGAGCACCGATCGTCAACGCGCCGAGAATCCCAAGAATTGTGATGACCGCGAGCAGTTCAATGAGCGTGAAGCCGCTCCGCGAGAGCCGTCGGCTGGAAACGCGGCCCGGCTTTTTCTGCGCATGATGATGAAGCCGGCGGTGCATGGTGATCACTGGTTGAGACTGTCGAGGTAGTCTTTTCGCGTGCCCGGCCAGAAGTTGGAAAGGTCGTCGTCGTTGCCGAAGATTTCATCGCGACCTGAGCAGAGGATTTGAAAGGAGTCGGGGTTAAAAAAGTCGTTTGTTTCCCAGCCGCTGTTGTAGAAAGGGGTTGTATCCCCCGAAGATGTCTGACGCATAGCACCTGCGGCGGCGGCACCGCTGTACGCATTGGTGGCGTAGAGCGAGGAGTTCAGATACATGTAATTGGCGCCACTCTTACCAGAGGGGAAATACGCGCCCGTAGTCTGATCGACACGTGACGTGTCGAACGAAAACAGTTTGTTTCGTGTCAATCCCGAACTGCTAAGCGGTGCGGTAGGGTCGTCTGTGTAGCCGGACAGCCAATACGTCAGTGCGTTTGTGGCAGTAATCGTCTTTGGCGAAGCGGACGAAGGGAACGCGGCAAGCAGTTGGGCGGCGCATGAGTTGCACCGCGGAAACAACCGCGATAGGTGCTTCACCGCAGCATCGCTCGTGGAGGAAATGCCACTGATCGCGGGCGGAAAACTTCCGTACTCGTTCTTGTAGTTCATGATCGCCATGTGGAGCATATCGATCTCCGCCTTGATGGCGGCGTTGCGGGCGGACGTCATCGCCCGGGATGCGGCCATTGTGATCAAGCTCGCCAGCATGGCGAGGATGGCGATCACCACGAGCAGTTCCACCAACGTGAAGGCGGAGCGGGGGGCTCGACGGATTCCACAAGTTAAAAACTTGCGGCCACGGGGAGCGGAGGGAAAGACGGGGGAAACACAAGTTGAACACTTGTGGCCACGGGGGTCAGGGGGCGGAAGCGGTTGGGGCAGCGTGGTGGTGGCCATGGTTGGTCTCACGACAGGTCGTTGATGAGTTTGATGAGCGGCAGGAAGAGGGCGATCACGATGAAGCCCACGGCACCACCCAGGAAAATGATGAGCAACGGCTCCATCAGGCTCGTCAGGCTCTCCGTGAGAACCGACACTTCCTCGTCGAAGGTGTCGGCCACCTTGTAGAGCATCGTGTCGAGCTCGCCAGACTCCTCGCCCACGTCCACCATGTTGATCATCAGATCGTCAACCACCGGCTGCTTGTATTTGGACATGTAGAGGAGTGCGCCGATGCCCGGCACGAAAATCGTCCAGAAGAGCAACGCCACCGCGTTGAACGGCGGCACCGAATACTCCTTCAGTGGCTTCGCGATCGAATTGCCGTCGCGGATCGAATCCGACGTCTTCTGAAACATCTTCTCAAACATCATGTTGCCCGACGTCGATCGAGTGATGTTGAGCGCCTCAAGAATCGGAACACCAGCACCCAGCAGCGTGCCGAGCGTTCGCGCACTCCGTGACACGATGTTTTTCTCGACCAACTGCCCGAAGATGATCACCTTCAGGGTGAAGAGATCCCACCCAAATCGGCCGTACGGAATCTTCTTGATCCCCTTGATGATCAGATTGAAGGTGAACGGAATCGCCGGGATCGCCCACCAGTAGTTCACCGCCAGGTTGGACACGTTGATCAGAAACTCCGTCATCGGCGGGAGCGAAGTGCCGAAGTCGTCGAAGATCTTTTTGAACTGCGGCACGATCTTCATCATGATGAACGTGAGGATGCCGACGGCCACGCTCACCACCACGATCGGATAGACCATCGCGCCTTTCACCTTGCGGCGCAACGCCTCCGCCCGCTCCATGAATTCTGACAACCGTCGGAGAATCACTTCGAGCGCACCGCCCGCCTCGCCGGCCCGGATCATGTTGACGTAGAGCCGGTCAAACGCCTTCGGGCTCTTCGACATCGCCTCGGAGAGCGTGGAGCCACCCTCGATCTCGTCGCAGACGTCTTCGAGGCTGTATTTCAGGCGGCCCGGCTTCTGCATGTCGGCCAGGATCTTCAGGCTTCGCAGGATCGGCAGACCGGCGTCTTGAAGGATCGAGAGCTGCCGCGTGAAAAGTGTGAGATCCTTCCCCTTCACGCCGCCAAACACGAAGCCACGGCTCTTCTTCTTGCCGCCGGCCGCGGCAGCCTTCTTGGCCTTGATCTTCGTGACCATGTAGCCCATCGACCGGATCGTGGCCTGGGCTTCGGCCTCGGTCGCCGCGTCGACGGTGTCGCGGATTTCCTTGCCGGTGGTCGCGTCGATGGCTTCGAAGAGATAAGTGGGCATGGGTTAGGATTCCAGATCAGCAGGGGCGAAGAATCCCGTCGCTTACGCTCAGGGCTTTTATTGGTGATACAAGCCCCCGGCGTGACCCGGGGAATGAGTGTGTGATGTCTAGGCTTCCAGGATCGTTTCGCGAATCACTTCGTCGGCGGTCGTCAGGCCGTCGTAAATGCCGATCATGCCGGAGTCGCGGAGTGTGACCATGCCGCCCTTGCGGGCCACTTCGCGGAGTTCCTCCGTCGAAGCGTTGCGGATCACCATATCGCGGAGCTCGTCGGTCATGATCAAGAGTTCGTAGAGCCCCAGGCGGCCCTTGTAGCCGCTGTTGTTGCACCTCTCGCAGCCACGGCCGCGGTAAAACTTCTTGCCCACGATCTGGTCGCTCGTCACCTCCAGATCGGCCAGTGCGTCGGCATCCGGCACGACCTCCTCTTTGCAATTGGTGCAGATGCGGCGGACCAGCCGCTGCGCCAGGATCGCCTCCACCGTGGCCGTGATCAGAAAGGGGGGCACGCCCATGTCGCGGAGCCGCGTGACCGTGGCCGGAGAATCGTTGGTGTGGAGCGTGGAAAACACCATGTGGCCCGTGAGTGCCGCCTGCACCGCAATCTCAGCCGTCTCCACGTCGCGGATCTCGCCCACCAGGATGCGGTCGGGATCTTGCCGCAGGATCGCCCGCAGGCAGGCTGCGAAGGTGTTGCCGATCTCCGTGTCGATCGGCACCTGCACGATGCCGTCGACGTCGTATTCCACGGGGTCTTCCGTGGTGATCAGCTTCTCCTCGATGTCGTTGAGCTCGGAGAGGGCCGAATAGAGGGTGGTCGTCTTGCCCGAACCCGTGGGCCCCGTCACCAAGACGATGCCGTTGGGCCGGTGGATCATCTGGCGAAACCGCCGCAGCATGTCGGCTGGCATGCCGAGCTTCTCGAGGTTGAGCGACACCACGCCACGGTCGAGCACCCGCATCACCACGCTCTCGCCGAAGAGCGTCGGCAAGACGCTCACGCGGAGGTCGACCGGATGGCCGCCCACCGTCAGCTCGATCCGGCCGTCTTGCGGCAGCCGCCGCTCGGCGATGTCGAGATTCGCCATCACTTTGATTCGCGTCGTGATCGCGAAGGCGAGATGCTTCGGCGGCGGCACCATCTCCTGCAGCACGCCATCAGCCTTCAGCCGGATGCGGAACTCATGCTCGAAAGGCTCGAAGTGGATGTCGCTGGCGCCGTCGCGGATCGCCATCAGGAGCACCATGTTGAGCAGCTTGCGGACCGGTGCGCTCTCGGCCAACGCCTCCACGCTCGTGAGATCGATCGGGCCGTCCCGCGAGGACGCTGCATTTGCCGCAGCCTCGAGATCCTTGTCGCCCGCCAGCTTGTCGACGACCGACTCGACCGTGTCGGTCGCAGACGAATAATACTTCTCGATCGCCTTCTGAATCTCGGGCTCCGTCGACACGCAGACCTTGATGTCGTAGCCGAGCAACACCCGCAGCTCGTCGGCGATCTGAATCTTCTGCGGCTCCGCCGACGCGATCGTGAGCCGGTTGCCCGAAAGCTCCAGCGGCACGATGCGGTAGAGCTGGGCCATCGGCTCGCTGACGATCTCCAGCACGTCGCCCTTCAGCGGGCGGTCGGCCAGCTGGGCGACGGTGGTGCTCCATTGCTCGGCGAGCGCCTCCGCCAGTTGCTCCTCCGTGACCATCGACATCGAGATGCCGATGCGGCCCAGCAGCTCGCCGCCGCGCGCAGCCTGTTCGGCCAGCATCGCTTCGAGCTGTTCCTCGTCGATGATGCCGAGGTCGATCAGGATTTGTCCGAGCCGTCGGAGTGCCATGGTTTAGTGGTCCTGGTCTCGCTTGCCCTTCTTCGAGCCCTCTTCGAGCTCCTCGAAGATGCCCCGCTCGGCGTTGAAGATCCGCGCCATCAGGTCGTCGGGCATCTGCGACTTCGCGATCGCATTCTCCTTGGTGATCTTCTTTTCGTTCCAGAGCTTGAAGAGATGGTCGTCGAGCAGCTGCATGCCGAGCTTGGCGCCGGTCTGGATCGACGAATTGATGCGGAAGGTTTTGTTTTCGCGGATCAGGTTGCCGATGGCGGGCGTGACCACCAGGATCTCGTAGGCCGCCACTCGGCCGCCGCCGATCTTGGGGATGAGCGCCTGCGACACCACGCCGATGATCGCCGTGGAGAGCTGCGTGCGAACCTGCTCCTGCTGATTGGTCGGGAAGGCGTCGATGATGCGGTTGACCGTGCCCTGGGCGCTCGAGGTGTGGAGCGTGCCAAACACAACGTGGCCCGTTTCAGCGGCGGAGATCGCCGCCTCGATCGTCTCCAGGTCGCGAAGCTCGCCGACAAGGATGATGTCGGGGTCTTGTCGCAGCGCGCGGCGGAGGGCCTCCGAGAAGCTCGTCACGTCGGTGCCGATCTCCCGCTGGTTGACCGTGCACTTCTTCGATTTGTGATAAAACTCGATCGGGTCTTCGATCGTGATGATGTGGTGATCGTGGGTTTCGTTGATGAAGTTGATCAGGCTCGCGAGCGTGGTGCTCTTGCCCGAGCCGGTGGGGCCCGTCACGAGAAACAGACCACGCGGCCGCTGGGCCATCTTCTTGCAAACTTCCGGCACGCCCAGCTGCTCCGGAGTGAGCATCTTGTTGGGGATTTGCCGGAGCACCATCGCGATCGTGCCCTTCTGCTTGAACACGCTCACGCGGAAACGGGCCAAGTCTTTGAAGGCGAAGCCGAAGTCGCAGCCGCCCTTCTCAGCCAGCTCCGCCTGACACCGCTCGGGCGTGATCGCCTTCATCAGGCCGTTGGTGTCGTCGGCGGTGAGCACCTTCGTGTTTTGGGGCGTCATGGCGCCGCTCATGCGAAACACGGGGGGCAGGCCCACCGTGATGTGGATGTCGCTCACGCCCCCCTTCACGGCCGCCGTCAGGAGCTTGTCGATCTGGATCGAGCCCACCGCCTCCTTGGGCATCGCGAAGGCATCATGGTGGCCGTCGCCGCCAGCCTGATGCCCGGGCTTCGCCTCCTCGGCGATGTCGAGCTCGATGGCGCCTCCCCCAGCCGCTGCCGCTGCCGGGGCCTCGGCCTCGACAGCCGCTCCGGCCCCCGCATCGCCAGCGACGCGAAGCACCAGCACCTTCGTGCCCTGGATTTCGACCAGGGAGCCCGTGTGCGATCCCACCGGAGTCGAAAACGAAAACATCTTGGCGTCGGCACCGGGCGGCATGATCGCGGCGGCATACGACTGCACATCTTCGGGAGCGAGCGGCTTCGTTTTCAGAGGCCGCATCTGGTCGCCGAGTCGCAGCATCGGCGCATACCCGGCCGAGAGCCGAACTTCCGAGGCGCCGTTTTCATGCGCCAATTGAAGCAGTCGCTCGATCTGGGCCTGTTGTGGGGATGTCGCCGTGCTCATGTCGTTGCCGTCGTGCCTATGACTGTGATGAAGCCGTCCCGAAGGAGTGCCGCTGGAAACCTGCGAAACCTCGACCGCAAACCGCGGGAAGCGACGTGGGGCGTTCGAAGGCTCGGCCTCATGGCCAGCCAGCGCATGAAGAAATGGCCCACCCTCGCCTACCGCATTCTTTTCTTCCGCTCGGCTCGGGCCCCTGACAGCCACCGATCGGACACTCCTATTATGCGCTCCGACTGCGAAAAAGGGAAAGCAGCGGGCGGGAGGGAAGATCCGGTTTTTTGGAATCTGCGGGTGGCCCGCGGGAAACGGGCGTCTGGGCGGGGCACGACCGGCGAGAGCCCCACGCGTTTTTCGGCAAGTTTGGTATTGTGTCCGACATGGACATCGTCAACCACCGCGATACCGTCCCGTTCACCACCGCTGACGGGTCGACCATCCGCGAACTCCTCGCCCACCGGAATTCCGCCATCTGCCAGCAGAGCCTCGCCGAGGCCCGGCTGAAGCCCGGCTGTGCGACCGTTCCCCACCACCATGCCGTGACCGAGGAGATCTATTACATCCTTACCGGCACCGCCGCCATGACGCTCGGGAGCGAAACCCGCGACGTCGGCCCCGGTGACGCGATCGCCATCCCACCCGGCATCCGCCACACGATCCGCAACACTGGCCCCGTCGAACTCGTCTTTCTCTGCACCTGTGCCCCCGGCTACGAACACACCGACACGTTTCTCGAACCGCCGACCCACTCCTAGTCAGCCATGGCCGTCTCCGACCCGTTTTCCAAACTCCTGATTTCCGAGGGGATCGTCAGTGCCGAGCAGCTGGCGGAGGCTGCCCGCGTGTCGGGCTCATCCGGCACAAAGGTGCACGACGAGGTCATCAAGCTCGGATACGCGCCGCCCGACAAGGTGATGGATGCCCTCGGCAAGGCCTACCGGCTGAAGGTCGTCGATCTCACCGGCATGACAGTGCCGCAGGATGTGGTCGAACTGCTCCCCGAGAGCGTGGCCCGTGAAAACACGATCTTCCCGCTCGCCGAAATGGGCAGCGCCCTGCGGCTGGCCACCAGCGACCCCACCGACATGGAACTGCAGGAGAAGCTCCGCTTCATCCTCAACCGCGACGTCGAGATGAGCCTCGCCCCGCGGCAGCAGATCGTGGAGGCGATCAATCGCCACTACGGCCTCTCCGACGGCGAGAGCGCCGACTCGATGCTCCAGGAATTCACCGACACGGCGATCGACTTCACCGAAACGGCCGTCGAACAGGCCGCCGCGGCCGCCGCAGAGGAAGCGTCGGATTCGCCGGTCGTCAAGCTCTGCAGCCTCATCATCACCGAGGCGGTTCAACTGCGGGCCAGCGACATCCACATCGAGCCCTTCGAAGACCGGATCCGCATCCGCTACCGCATCGACGGCCGCCTCGTCGAACGCGACAACCCGCCGCGACGGCTGCTGGGTGCCATCCTTTCGCGCATCAAGATTCTCTCGAAGCTCGATATCGCCGAACGCCGCCGGCCGCAGGACGGACGAATCAAGCTCACGGCCGACGGCAAAGACTACGACCTCCGCGTCAGCGTGCTGCCCACCAACCACGGGCAGTCGGTCGTGATGCGGGTGCTCGACAAAGACAACATCAAGGTCGGCATCCGCCAGCTCGGCCTCTCCGAGCAGGACTTCCGCTTTTTCAAAAACCTGATCCGCCGGCCCAACGGCATCATTCTCGTCACCGGCCCCACGGGCTCCGGCAAGACGACCACGCTCTACGCCTCGCTCAACGAGCTCAACCGGCCCGACACGAAGATCATCACCGCCGAAGACCCGGTGGAGTATTACCTCGCCGGCATCAACCAGGTGGAGATCAAGCACCAGATCGGGCTCGACTTCGCCCGCGTCATTCGGGCCATGCTGCGGCAGGCGCCCAACGTGATCCTCGTCGGCGAGATGCGCGACACCGAGACGGCGCAGATGGGCATTCAGGCGTCGCTCACGGGGCATCTCGTGTTTAGCACGCTCCACACCAACGACGCCCCCGGGGCCATCACCCGCATGATCGACATGGGCGTGCCGGCCTACCTCGTGGCCTCGAGCGTGGTGGCGGTGCTCGCCCAGCGGCTCGTGCGGGTGGTCTGCCCGAAGTGCAAGCAGCCCCATCAGCCGCTCGACTCGCAGATTCAGGAGGCGGGCATCACGCCTGAGCAGCTCAAGACCGCCACCTTCATGAAGGGCCGCGGCTGCGTCAACTGCACGAAATCCGGCTACAAGGGCCGCCTCGGTATTTTCGAACTGATGGTGATGAACAACAAGATCCGCGAGCTGGCCTTTCAGGGCGCGGCCACGACCGACATCCGCCGCGCGGCGGTGGCCACCGGCATGACGGTGATGTTTGAAGACGGCGTGCAGAAGGCGCTCCGCGGCGTCACCACGCTCGACGAGGTCTTCCGCGTTTCGAAGAAGGCCGAGTAACGTGGCGGCAAGTTTTTAACTTGTCCGTGTCCCCGGCTACCGGCCCCAAAAATGCATCACGGCCGGTGGCACCGCGCGGGTCTCCCATACCGCTTCCGGAAGCAACGCCACGTCGAACGATGTGTCGGCCTCCACCACCATCACGCTGCCTGCCGGCGCCTCCCGCATCATCACCTCGATCAACGCCCGTAGCTCGTCCCACCGCTCGGTGAAAAACGACCACGGCGGCGACACAAACACCAGCCAAGGCATGTCGGTTGGCAACGGCGGCAGCCGCTTCGCCCACAGGAGCACGTCGCCCGGTCGCACCTCCACCCGGCTCTCGAGCCCGAGCGCTCGCACCGAACGCCGCAGCACGTCGGCCGTCGGGAAATGACGCTCGGCCAGCACCGCCCGGGCGGCTCCGCGACTGACCGCCTCGATTCCAAGCGCCCCCGTGCCGGCGAACAGGTCGAGGGCCAGTTTCCCCTTCACGTCGACGCCAAGCAGGTTGAACAGGCTCTCCCGAACACGCTCCTTCATCGGCCTGGTGCGGGCCGCGGGGGTGAATTCCAGCGATCTGCCGCTGAGATCACCGCCGATGATCCGCGGCGGACTGGACGCTTCATCCTCGCCGCCACGGAGGGAGCGGCGGTTGGGGGAACGGCGGGAACTGTCCATGGCCGAGGATTCCGTGGAAACGGGAAAACTTGCTATCGTACCGTGAACGACTCTACAAATCCTGCGGGTTTCTTTTCGAAGGAGACAATTCGATGGTGCTGGGATCCATGCGGGCGGCAGTTGCCGTCGGGTTGATGGCAGCGGCGGGCGTCTGTTTTTCACAGGTGCCGGATGTTGAGACGCATCCCCATGATCCCACCAAGGCCAAGGCGGAGTTCGAGGCGGCCCGCGAGCAGGAGAAGGACCTCATCGCCGAACTGACCGTTCTGCAGGCTCAATACCAGCAGCCGAGCGCCGACAGGAAGGCGATCGCTGCAAAGTTCGAGGCCGCCCGGGACAGGATTCCGGCGACGAAGGAGCGTCTCGAGACGGCCGCGTTCGCGCTGGCCATGGCTGACGCCAAGAATCCCGCGGCCCGCGAACTCTGCGGCCTCGTTATCGCCTCCCGACTGAAGCAGGACGACGTCGTCGACGCTCTCAAACTGTCCAACGTCCTCGACAAGGCCGGCGCCACCGACGGCAACATCGACATGATGGCCGCTGCCGCCGCGATGGTGCTCTCTAGGCTCGACGAGGCCGCGGATTGGCTCAAGAAGGCGGAAACCAACGGCATTCAGCCGCAGAAGGTGGCTGAACTCCGGGCCAGCATCGAGGACGAGCGGCCCAAGGTGGCCGCCGAGATGGCGTCCCGCAAGGCTGATGCCGAAGCCGACGACCGCCCCCGCGTGTCGATCACCACGTCGAAGGGCGAAATGGTGGTCGAACTGTTCGAGGACGCTGCCCCCAACACCGTGGCCAATTTCATCAGCCTCGTGGAGAAGGGCTTCTACGACGGCACGCCATTTCACCGCGTGATCGGCGGCTTCATGGCGCAGGGAGGCGATCCGAAAGGCACCGGCGCGGGCGGCCCCGGCCATGTCATCGACTGCGAGTGCGACCTGCCTGGCGCCCGCAAGCATTTCCTTGGCACGCTGTCGATGGCCCACGCCGGTAAGAACACCGGCGGCTCGCAGTTTTTCCTGACCTTCCGGCCGACGGAGCACCTCGACGGCAAGCACACGGTATTTGGCCGCGTGATCCAAGGCTTTGATGTGCTGCCGAAGCTTACCCGCACCCAGAGCGAAGACGGACAGCCGATCCCCGGCATCGAGCCCGACGCGATCGTGAAGGCCAAGGTGCTGCGGAAGCGGGATCATGCTTACGAACCCAAGACGTCCCCCGATGTGAGAAGAAAGTGAGGGCTGCGTTATGTCTACAATGAGCGTGCGGTTGAGTGCCGTGCTGGCGGGCCTGGTTGCCAGCGTGCTGCTGACGGGTTTGGTCATGGCCGCGGAGCCGGCTTCCCCAGCCTCAGACAAAGGAGCCCTGCCGATGCCGACCGATCCAGCTGATGAAGCGTCGCAGGACCCCGCGCAGGATTCCGCTGTGGGCGGCCGTCTGCCCGACGACCAGCTGCCGAAGACCGACAAGGAGTGGGCCAAACGGCTCACGCCCGAACAGTTTCAGGTGGCCCGTAAGAAGGGCACCGAACGGGCCTTCACGGGCAAATACTGGAACACAAAAACTCCCGGCACCTACCGCTGTGTCTGCTGCGGCGAGCCGTTGTTTCGGTCGGGCGAGAAGTTCGACAGCGGCTGCGGATGGCCGAGCTTCAACGCCCCGATTGACGGCCGAAAAGGCACGACGATCGCCGAGCATGTCGACACGTCGATGTTTATGCGGCGGACGGAGGTCACGTGCCGACGGTGCGGTGCCCATCTGGGGCATGTGTTTGACGACGGCCCGCCGCCCACGGGGCTGCGGTATTGCATCAACTCCGCGTCGATCGTGCTCGAACCGCAGAACGAACCACAAAAGTAGAGCCGCAAGGTGCGGGTGTGGATCCCGTCGCTGACGCTCAGGGCTTTTATGCGGATAAAAGCCCCCGGCGTAAGCCGGGGGATCGCGTTGGGCGTGGATCCCGTCGCTGACGCTCAGGGCTTTTATGCGGATAAAAGCCCCTGGCGTAAGCCGGGGGATTGCGTTTTTATGCGGGACGATGGCGCCGCTACTTCTGCGGGCCGAGGAGCCAGGCGAGCAGGCCCTTTTGCACGTGCATCCGGTTGGCCGCCTCCTCCACCACAACGCTCTGCGGCCCGTCGATCACCCCGTCGGTCACCTCTTCCCCCCGCCGCGCAGGCAGGCAATGCATGAAGAGGGCATCGGGGCAGTGCTTCATCAGACCCTCGTTCACCTGGTAGGGCCGCAGGTCGGCCAGCCGCTGCTGCCGCTCCTTCTCCTGCCCCATGCTCGTCCAGACATCGGTGTAGACGACGGCCGCGCCCGTCACGGCCGCCACGGGATCGGTCGTCTCCTCGATCTCCGCCTCAGGCAGGATGGACTTCAGATGCCGACGGAACGACTCGTCGAACTGATACCCCCGCGGCGCCGCCAGCACGAACCGCATCCCCAGCAGGCCGCAGAGCAACGCCAACGACCGGGCCACGTTGTTGCCGTCACCAACGAACGCGAGCGTGTGCCCCGCCAGCCGGCCCACGTGCCGCTTGAGTGTGTAGATGTCGGCCAGCGCCTGGCAGGGATGGCAGTAGTCGGAGAGCCCGTTGATCACCGGCACACTCGCCGCCGCCGCAAGCTGCTCGATGGAGGCATGGGCCTTCGAGCGGCAGACGATCACATCGACATACTCGCTGAGCACGCGGCCGAAGTCGGCGATGCTCTCCCGCGACGACGAGAAGCCCGCGTCGTCGCCCAGGAAGAGGCTCGAGCCCCCCAGGTGCACCATCGCCGCCTCGAAGCTCACCCGCGTTCGCAGACTCGGCTTTTCGAACACGAGCGCCATCACGCGGCCCGGCAGCAGGGCGTCGCGACGGCCCGCATCGTATTTCTCTTCGAGATCGCACGAGACTGCGAACACGGCCTCGATCTCGTGGGCGGTCAGATCTTCGGGAACAATCAGGTGTCTCATGAAACGAACGATCGCTACAAGGTTTCGGGAAAGAGAAAAGCGGCTGCGACAGCCGCGAAACCGATCGGTTTCAGGAACGTGAGGCCACTTCGAGAATGGCCTGCGACAGGCGGTCGCAGCCTTCGTGAACCTCGGCGGCCGAGAGCGTCATCGCCGGCAGCAGACGGATCACGCGGCCCTGCGTGCAGTTGACGAGCAGGTTCTTTTCGAGGCACGACTGCACGACGGCCGTCCCGTCGATCGACAGTTCGATTCCGATCATCATGCCGAACACCCGCACGTCGCGGACCACGTCGCAGTGCGATTTGAGATCCTCCAACCGCTCGCGAAAGATCTCGGCAGTGCGGTCGACGTGGTCGAGCAGATGCTCCCGTTCGATCATCTCGATGGCCGCGATGCCAGCGGCGGCCGCGATGGGATTGCCGCCGAACGTGGCCGCGTGCATGCCAGGCCGCAGGTGCTTCGCCAGATCAACGGTAGTGAGCATGGCCCCCCCCGCAATCCCGGCACAGAGGCTCTTGGCCAGCGTCATCACGTCGGGCGTGACGCCAAATTGCTGGTAGCCGAACCACGTGCCCGTGCGGCCGCAGCCGCACTGCACCTCGTCGAACACGAGCAGCAGGTCGCGTTCGTCGGCGATCCGGCGCAGCCCCTGCAGGAAGCCCGCGGGGGCCGGAACGACGCCGCCCTCGCCCAGGATGGGCTCCACGAGGATGCCACCGGTGTGCTCGTCGATCAGCTTTTCGACCGCTTCGAGATCGCCGTGTGGGGCGTATTGGAAGCCCGCGACCATCGGCCCGAGGCCCTCGTGGTATTTCGGCTGTGCGGTCGCGGAGACGCTCCCCATCGTCCGCCCGTGGAAGCCGCCCTTGAAGGTGATGATCTTGTAGCGCTTGCCTTCGGTGCGGAGCCGCACGAGTTTGATCGCCGCCTCGTTGGCCTCGGTGCCCGAGCTGCAGAAGAAGGCCTGGCCGCCGAAAGACCGCTCCGAGAGCAGCTTCGCCCATTCCCCCTGCGGCTCGGTGTACCAGCTGTTGGGCACGTGGATCAGCTTCCCCACCTGCTCCTGCACAGCCCGCACGACCGGCTCCGGGCAGTGGCCGAGCAGATTGCAGCCCCAGCCCGGAAAGAGATCGAGGTATTCATTGCCTTCGGCATCCCACACCTTCGAGCCCACCCCGCGAACGAGGCAGACCGGATACCGCTTGTAGTTGGGCACCACGTAGCGGTCGAAGACGTCGATAACAGCCTGCGTTTTGGTTTCCAGCGAAGCGGGAGAGGCGTCGATCGTGGCCATGAGGAGGCTCCAGAATGACGGAAGAATGCTGACGGAAAAGGATGGCGGAACGGGAGACCGTGTCGTGGGAATGAACCGGCTACCGGCCGGCAGCCGCCCCGGCCGGTGCGGCGAGGGCGGAGAGGTTGACGGCGTCGTCACGGACCAGTTCCGTGCCGACACCGCTGGTGGTGTAGATCTCGAGCAGAAGCGAATGCCGCAGCCGGCCGTCGATGATATGAATCTTCTTCACGCCCTGTTCGAGCGTGGTGAGGCAGCCCTCGATCTTCGGGATCATGCCCGAGGAGATCGTGCCGTCGTTGATCAGCCGGCGGGCATCCGTGGCCGTGAGCGAATGGATGAGGCTCTCAGGATCGTTGACATCCCGCAGCACGCCGGGGATGTCGCTGAGCACGACGAGTTTCTCGGCGCCGATCGCGGCGGCCACCGCAGTGGCGGCGGTGTCGGCGTTGACGTTGAGCTTCTCGCCGTTGGCCGTGATCGCCATCGACGGGATCACCGGCACCTGCCCGGCGTAGGAGAGGTTGTCGATCGTGAGCCGGTCGACCCGCGTGACCTCGCCCACATGGCCGAGATCGAGCGGCTGGCCATCCGGGCCTTCGAGCGTGAGCTTCTCCCCGAAGAGGACGTTGGTCGAGAGGAAGTTGAGCGACATGGCGCGGCCGCCGTATTCCTCGATCTTCGCCGTGAGGTCATGGTTGAGTTCGGTGGCAAGCACCTTCTCGACGATGTCGAGCGTGGCCTGATCGGTGTAGCGACGGCCCTGCACGAATCGCGGCTCGATGCCCGCCTTGTCCATCGCACGGCTGATCGCCTTGCCGCCGCCATGGACGATCACCACCCGCATGCCAAGCGTCGACATAAAGACGATGTCGAGCAAGAGATGGCGGAGCGAATCGGGGTGCTCGACGACGCTGCCGCCCAGCTTGATGACGGTGGTGGTGTCGCGAAACTTGCGGATCCACCCCAGGGCTTCGATCAGCGTGTCGGCCTTCTGGATGGCCTTCTGCTGCACTTTGGAAATGACAGGGCTACTGGGCACGGGCGGACCGATCCTTGGTGAGAACAGGGGTGAGGGCAGGAGGAGGACGGGGCTGACGGGAAACCCTCAATCCTACCAAGCCTGCCCGAACAGGAAACGGTGTTTTTTTGGCCGGAAAACCGCCGCGCCCGGCGTGTAACTAAAAGGCGACCATGAACTGCGTCTGGATGGCGGTGCCCGTGGAACCGGCTCGGTAGGGATAGAGGATGTTCTGCGCCGGGTTGCGGTTCATGGTCAGGGCTTCGAGCGTGAACCGGCCCTGACGCGACTGGTTCACATACCAGTTGAAGCCACCGCCGTATTCCTGGCCGGTGCCGTAGGGACCGGTGACCACGCTCGAACGGGCGTAGACCTCGTAGGTCCGCGGCACGAAGCACCACGACAGGTAGCCCTGGCCGCCGTGGTCGAAGGTACTCGACCGCAGGAAAGTGCCCGTGCCTTTGAAGCCATCGAGCGTGCGAAAATAGTATTCAAAATTCGCGGCCCACCCACGGTATTTCCAGCCGGCGTCGATGGTGGCGAGATGGTAGCGATACTGCTCGACCTGGGAATTCGGGCCGAGGGCGTTCGGCAGTCCGAGCGCCGTGCCGTCGGAGAGTCGGACGACCGTGTCTTCCGGATTCACGCCGAGGGTGTCTAGCATGTAGGTATGGTCGTAGACGCCGCTCGTGCCGAGGCGTATGGCGGCCTCGTCGTGCTGCTCCATGTCGCCATAGCCGAAGCCAAAGGGCGAGAGCGGCTCCCACCAGGTGTTGCCCGCCCATGCCATCGATGTGCCGCGGCGGAAAACGCCCGACGTGCCGCCGTCGATCGCGTTCCAGGCTCCCGCCAGATAGTGGACGGTGTTGTCGAGCACCGATCCGAGTGCCACGACGCCTGGGCTGAAGCCGGGACGGAAGAACGTGTTGGCCATGCTGCGGTCTACGCCGATGGTCCAGGGCGAGGCGGCGAGCCACTCCCGGGATCCCGGAACCTGTGTCACGCCGGCGCCGAGCGTGGCCGCCTCGCTGAACTTCCAGCCCGCCATGCCGATGGGCACGACGCCTGACCGCGAGCCTGCGTCGGAGGTGCCGAAGAAGGCGAAGTTGTAGATCAGCCGCTCGTCGACCACGTGGCCTGTGAAGGAGATCAGGAAGCGGTTCAAGTTGAACGTGTTGATGTTGTTGATCGGTCGCACGATACCCCTGGAGTCGGTCCACGTGGTCGCCCCACGGGCAAACTCGAGCCAACGGAGTTGCATGTAGCCGCCGAGCGCCACCGCAAACGGAAAGTCGCCGCTGCGGGGGGCTTCCTTGTAGAGGAGCAGGCCGCGGGGCGGTACGAGGTCGGTGGCGGGGATGTATCGCGGGCGGGGAATGCCATCGAGGCGGGCCTCGACGGCCCGGTCGATCTCCTGACGGATTTCCTCGGCCCTGAGCGTTGTTTGGGAGCCGAGCGACGCCTCGGGTGCCGGAATCGACTCGACGACCGCATCCTCCAACGGTTCCGGGGCGTCGACCGCCTCGCCCGGAATGACATCCTCAGCTGCCTGCTCTTCAGCGTCGGGATCGATCACCAGTTGGCCGAATGCGGAGCTTCCAAACACCGCCAGAGCAACCGCGCACGGGAGCCAGCACAGCCACTGCCAGCGGCCGCCAGGCCATGCGTTGGTGCGTGGATGCCGGGGCATAGAGGGACCGGAGCGGATGGAGCGGGAAGAATCGACCTCCATCAAAATCGGGCCAACGGGTGCCGGTTATGCAGGTTTTTCTGGTTCAGCAGTCTGGGTAAAGCGGGTTTTATAAGCGGATTCAAGTGATTGTGCCGGATATGCCGATTCTAGGGATGGTCCGCCTGGTAGCCGCCCCGATTGTCGGGAGGCACCACTCCCGAGGCGGCCAGGTCTGACCGGATCAACCGGAGGACGCACTTCAAGGGGACAACCCCGTGAGTTGGTTGCGTCGTCGCCTTGTCATCGCTCAAGCAGGGCGATTGTCCTCGCTCCTGTTCCTGTGCGCGCTGGGCGTCACGTGCATCGGGCCCGCTGCCGCTGCCGAACTCTTCGAGGGACTCAATGCCCCCTTGGAGATTCCGGCCGGATCAGCCGGCGAGGCGGAAGAGGCTGCGGGATCCGTCGCCGAACTGCCTGCGCCGCGAGTGTTTCCCGCAGACATCGCCGCGGAGCTGAAGCGGCTGCAGAAGCAGATCGACGAACTGCAAGCTGCCAAGAACGCCGTGTCGGGCGGTGAAAAAGCACCGCCGAAGGCCGCGGACAAAGAGATGGCCGGTGGCAAGACTGGCGAGAAGGCCGGCGAGAAGACCGACAACGCCGGCGAGAAGGCCGGTGAGAAGCCGGTGGCCGACCGGCTCTCCACCGTCGAGAAAAGCCTGGGCAAACTTGTCGACGCGAGCGACAAGAAAAAGAAGGAAGACGCCAAGAAGCCGTCGTTTGTCTTCAGCGGCCAGGTGCAGGCCGACGAGGTCTGGTTCGGACAGGATACCGCCAGCCGCGCCGCCGTGGGCGACCTTCAGGACGGCGTGCAGTTCCGCCGGCTTCGCATCGGCGCCCGCGGTACCAGTTTTGAGGTGCTCGAATACTCGCTCGGCGTCGACTTTGCACTGGCCAACAACCCCAGTTACCTCGACAACTACCTCGAGTGGAAGCAGTTGCCCTATCTGCAAAACATCAGGGCCGGCCACTACTTCGAGCCCTTCTCGCTCGAACGCGTCACGCAGAACCGCAACAACTCGTTCATGGAGCGGTCGCTGGTCGACACGTTCGCACCCGCGCGCAACATGGGGGTGATGACCTACGGCAACACGGAGAACGAACTGGCGACCTGGGCGATCGGCACGTTTCGAACCAACAGCGACAACGTGGGCAACGACTCGTTCGACAGCGGCCAGGCGCTGACAATGCGGGGCACGTGGCTGCCCTGGTGGGACGAGCCGAGCGACGGCCGGTTTTACATGCATCTGGGCGCGGCCTACAGCTATCGCAAGGCCTATCAAAACCAGGTCCGCTTCCGGAACACGCCGGAAATCCGCAAGCAGCAGCCGGCGAGCAATTTTGGGCCCGTGGGGCCGCCGAGCCCCAGCAACTACATCAACGGCGTGCCGGGACCATTTGCCCCGATCTTCGTCGACACCGGCAACATCAAGTCCGACCACTTCCAAATCTTTGACCCCGAGTTTGCCCTGATCCTCGGGCCCCTCTCGCTGCAGTCGGAATACGCATTTGCCATCGTGGACCAGCCCAAGGGTGAGCCACTGTTCTTCAATGCCTACATGGCCCAGGTGAGCTACTTTCTCACCGGCGAGCACCGCCCCTACGACCGCAAGCTGGGCATCCACAAGCGGCTCGAGCCGTTCGAGGACTTCTTCCGCGTGCGGACGAGGTCGCAGGGCATCCAGAACGGCCTCGGGGCCTGGGAGGTCGCGGCCCGGTACTCCAACATCGTGCTCAACGACAAGAACGTGCAGGGCAACAACCTGACCGACTTCACCATCGGCCTCAACTGGTATCTCAATCCCTACACGCGTTGGAAGTTCAACTACATCCGTGCCTTCCTTCAGGACGAGCGCAAGGGAAACAGTCTCACCGATATCTACGGCACCCGGATCGACTTCGACTTTTGAGGGCATCATGCGTTCCTGCACCATTCTCACTGCGCTGATTCTGCTGCTGGCAGGCGGCCCCGCGGTCGCGGCCGATGCCGTTGTCGCCACGGTGCCGGAGGCGCTTGTGCTGGTGCATGAGGCCGCGGCGGGCGACGCGGACAAAAAAGCCACGAATCAGGACGGCGAGAAGAAGGCGACGGACGTCAAGGACAAAGCCAAGGACGGAAAGGACAAGGAGAAGGGCAAGGACAAGGAGAAAGAGAAAGAGAAAGAGAAGCCAAAGGAAGATCCACCCAAGTGCATGCATTGCGGCGCCACGTGCGGCCTCGAGGCGGTGTGCGTGTGTGAGTGTGGCACGAAGAAGAAGCCAAAAACCGAATACGAGGCCAAGTGCGACCCGATCTGCGTGCCCCGCTGCAGCGGCCTGCCGTGGCCCTTCTCACGCTGCCGTCACGGAGGCGGATGCACCGATTGCCAGTCTGACGCATGCCGGGCCTGGGTGCGGCACCGCAAGACGCTCGTCAAGGAGACAAAGGATGAGGAGGTCTCCGTGATCGAGCGGAAGGTGAAGTACGTCTGCTGCACCTGCGCCGGACGGGGCAAGACCGGCTGCTGCGGCGGCGAGCCTGCCAAGCATGGCGGCTGGTGGCCGCACTGGCTGCGGTGGCTGCCGGCCTGCAGAGCACCGTGAACACGCCGCCTGCACGCAAGCTGCGGCGTTCAGGCTCGATCAGGGCCGGGCTCGGCCAGGCCTGCCTGTTCGTCCGCCCGTCGAAAGAGTTCCGGTAGCGGCACGGTGAAGCCGGGCAGAACCTCGCCAGCGTTGAGGACGCCGTCAGCGTCGATCACCTCAAATCGGTCCGCGGAGGCATACGCTCGTGCTGTACGGGTGGGCCGATCGATCAGCCAGACCAGTTCGACTCCGGCGTTAAAGTAATCCCGAAGCTTCCTCTGCATCTCCCGGTCGGTGTTGCTCTCGGAAAGCACTTCGACGGCAAGGTTCGGCACAAGCGACGGCACAGTGCCTCTCTCAGGCCGGGCGCGTGCCACCCGCTCGCGGCTCACGAAACACAGATCCGGCATGCGAACCTGCTCATCAGGGAGCTTGATGGCCGCGTCTGCGCCGAGGCCAAGCCCCACCTTATGTTGCTGCAGGTACATCTGCAGCATCCCGCCGAGAATCTGCGCGATCGTCGACTCATACCAGCCCATGCTCTTCTCCACCAGAATGCCGTCGATCAACTCGCAAAGAACATGCATCCGTTCTTCGAGCGCGAGCACATCCTGCTCGGTCGCCATGCCCGGCGGAGGGTGGAGGCGGATGCGAGCCGGTGGCACTCCGAGGTGCGATTCCAACTCCTGCACCGTCCAGTTTTCCGGCAGCCGTGATGGGGGGAGCGGCCACCGCGGCGTCGCTGCCGTGAACTGCTCAGCCGCGGCCATCAGAAAACTCCTTGAATCACGTGGGATCACGTGCGCGGGTTCATTCGCGCGATCGTAACCGGCGATCTCCACGAGAAGAAATCGCTTCGCTCGATTGTATACGGAACGCATGTATAGATGTCAAGGTGCGGCTGCCAGCGGTGCTGCGTGCCGATGCCGCACGCAAGTCTGCGCAAACACGCCAAATGCTGCAGATCTTGCGGAAGAGAACGCCTTCTCTGCGAACCGCAGCCCGCGAAAGAGTCCAGAAAAAGACTGCGATATGGTGCGCACCTTTAGCGGCGAGCGGGAAATCGATCTCATCGTTGAGCGGGCAGACGGGAGGGTGCTCGCCGTCGAAGTGAAGCTCGGCGGCACGGTTGACGACGCCGACGTGAAGCATCTCCTCTGGCTGAAAAGAGAACTGCAGGAAAATGTGACCGACTTGGTGGTGCTCTCCACCTGCCCGAGGGCCTACCGCCGCCCCGACGGAGTCGCCGTCATTCCGCTTGCTCTCCTCGGACCATGAATGCCAGGGTGTCGGGAGCATGTGCCACAAGACCGGCGGCCTCGCCGATTTGCCACAGGCCCAGCGGCCCCGTCTCGTTGAGAGCCTGCACGTCATCGATGCCGAACTGAGAGAGTGCCAGTTGGTAGCGGTTGCAGAGAGTGGGATCGCCCAGGAGTACGATCGAGGGACAGCGTACGATCGCGGGACAGGCGGCCTCTGCCAGCCCGGCAACCACGCTGCGAATCTCCTCGCCGACGAGCAGGCCGGAAAGATAGTCGAGCGTCTGCGGCGCGGTGAGCGCGCCGGTGAGGAACAGACTCCGGGCCGTGAAGAGCAATGGCGCAATCCCCACCGCACCACTCTCGCGGGCCGACCGCACGCCACGCGTAAACGCATCGTGATCGAATTCCGGGCCCGCGGCCGTCGCCCCAATCTCTTTCGCGGGCCTGCCGATGATCGAATGGTCGCGGAGCATCGCGAAGAGTTCGCCGGTGAGATACGTGGTGAACCGCACCACGCGGCCCCGCTCGACGACGGCCCACTTGCAGTGCGTGCCCGGAAGCACCAGCAGCGATCGTTTTGCCAACGCCGGCTGCATCGCCAGCACCCCGACGATCTGCATCTCCTCGCCTCGCATCACGTCGGGCAGCGGACCACCCTGCATCAGGCCGGGCACGAGATGGATCGTGCCGCAGCCCGAATCAAACGCCACGAGGCCGCTCGCTATCGAGGCTGGGTCGGCCGGACATTCGATGTAGGGCACCTCCCGCCAGCCGTTGCGGCTCCCGACCATTCCCGCCGCCAGTACCGGCAGCCCAGGCCAGCGGTCGAGCCACTCGCCCGCGACACCGCGGAAGGCAGCCGGATAGCCCCCCGCGGGAAGGTGCTGGATGCCCCAGCCCTCGGCCCGCCGATCGATGAGTTCGCCATGTGGGCCGAGCAGGTAAGCCCGCAGCGACGACGTGCCCCAGTCGAGCCCGATCAGGGTGGGGTGCGGTGATGTGTTCATGCAAATCCTTCGGGCTTTAGGTGACCATACTGTGAAACGGGTCGCCTATGCCCTTCTTTATCGGGGGGCTGCGATGGGGGGTACGGCTTCGTGGCCAGTTGACGCGTCGCCTGGCAACGCTACGCTGTATCTGTTTTCCGAATGATGCAAGGCGGCATCATTTGATTTCGTGATCGGATGGGTGTCAGGGAGGACAAGGACCGCTTGTTGATCGTTTTCGGCTGTTTTCTGGGCATCCCGTGAACCTCAAGTCCCTCAAAATCTTCTGCGATATTGTTGCTCGCCGCAGTTTTTCCCGGGCGGCGGAGGACAACGGCATTTCCCAGTCCGGGGCCAGCCAGGTCGTGGGCCAGTTGGAAAACAGGCTCGGAGTGCAGCTGATCGAGCGGTCGAAGCGGCCGCTCTCGCCCACCCGCGAAGGGCAGGTCTTTTTCGACGGCTGTCGGAAGATCATCGACCGTTACGACGCCCTCGAGGACGAGGTGCGGTCGCTCCACGAACAGGTGGCAGGCAGGGTGCGGGTGGCCGCGATCTATTCCGTCGGTCTCCACCACATGAGCCGCTACCTCCAGGAATTCATGAGCCAGCATCCCAAGGCAAACGTCCGCCTCGAATACCTCCACCCGGAGCGGGTGCTCGAAGCGGTGGAGAGCGGCGAGGCCGACATCGGCGTCGTCAGCTATCCGCGGAGCACGCGAACCATCCACGCGGAGCCGTGGCGCGAGGAGCCGATGGTGCTCGCCTGTGCCCCCGGGCATGCGTTCGCCGGCCGCGAGACGATCCAACTTGCCGCCCTCGACGGACAGGCGATGGTGAGCTTCGATCCCGACCTCGTCATTCGCCACGAGATAGACCGCGTGTTCGCCGCCCGCGGCGTGGAGCCGAACGTTGTCATGGAGTTCGACAACATCGAGACGATCAAACGGGCGATCGAGATCGATGCGGGTGTGGCGCTTCTGCCGGAGCCGACCGTGCTCCGCGAGGTGGCGGCCGGCACGCTGGCCAGCGTGCGGATCTCCGACGAAGAACTCGTGCGGCCGCTGGGCATCATCCATGCCCGCGGCAAGCCGCTCGCCCCTACCGTGCGGCGTTTCATCGAACTGCTCCGCGGCCACGCGCACGACACCGACTCGCCATTCGCCGACGCGGTGGAGCCGGATGCGGCCCACGCCGCCGCCCACGCCTGACACACCCACCCGCCTTTTTAGCCCAGTTTCCTTTCAGCACGGTTTCCTTTCAGACGGTTCTGCATAACGTTCCCCGGCTCCCACAGTTTCCCTTCAATCGAGTATCGCCATGACGCGTTCCCACGGACTTCCCCCAGCCCAGGGCCTCTACGATCCGGCCAACGAGCACGACGCCTGCGGCGTGGGATTCGTCGTCAACCTGCACGGGCTGAAGAGCCACAAGATCGTCCGGCAGGGCCTCGAGGTGCTCGAAAACCTCACGCATCGCGGCGCCTGCGGCTGCGATCCGCTCACGGGCGACGGCGCCGGCATCCTCATGCAGATGCCGCAGGAGTTTTTCACGGCGGTGACACCGCAGGCCGGCATCAAGCTGCCGGCCCCGGGCGACTGGGCCGTGGGCAACATCTTTCTGCCGCCATCGGATGGCGACCGCGAGGCGGCGGAGCAGTTCTTCGAGAAACTCTGCCAGGAAGAGGGCCTCGAGTTCCTCGGCTGGCGGAACGTGCCCACCGACAACCGCTTCATCGGCGGCACCGCCCGCGAGGTGGAGCCGGTCGTGCGGCAGGCGTTCGTGGGCCGCGGCAAGAAGACCGCCCGCGACCACTTCGAGTGGAAGCTGTTCGTGCTGCGGAAGCGGTTCGGGATCGAACTCGGCAAGCTCGGCCTCACCGAGCAGACCTTCGTCTACGTCTGCTCCCTTTCGTCGCGGACGATCGTCTACAAGGGCCTGCTGCTGGCCGATCAGGTCGACAAGTATTACCCCGACCTCTCCGACCCGAAGATGACCAGTGCGCTGGCTCTCGTGCACCAGCGGTACAGCACCAACACCTTCCCAACCTGGGACCTCGCCCATCCCTTCCGCTTCATCGCGCACAACGGCGAGATCAACACCGTTCGCGGCAACATCAACTGGATGCACGCACGGGAGAGCATGCTCGCGCACCCCGTGTATGGCCCCGACCTCGACAAGATCAAGCCTGTTGTGCGTGAGGGGGGCAGCGACTCGGCCACGTTCGACAACGTGCTGGAACTGCTCGTGCTCGCCGGCCGGCCGATCGAGGAGGCCGTCAGCATGCTCATCCCCGAGCCGTGGAGCGGCCACGAGAGCATGGCCGACGACCTCAAGGCCTATTACGAATTCCAGGCCTGCCTGATGGAGCCGTGGGACGGCCCGGCCGCCCTCGCCTTCACCGACGGCGTCCGGATCGGCGCCACGCTCGACCGCAACGGCCTGCGGCCCGGTCGCTGGTGGCAGATGAAGGACGGGCTCGTCGTGATGGCGAGTGAAGCGGGCGTGCTGCAACTGCCTGCGGGCGAAGTGGTCCGCAAGGGCCGGCTGCGTCCCGGCCGCATGTTCCTGGTCGACACCAAGGAAGGCCGGATCGTCGAGGACGATGAGATCAAGCGGAAGCTCGCCACCGCGAAGCCTTGGCGGGAATGGATCGCGGCCCAGCAGGTACGGCTCGATCAGATTGCCGATCCGGCGAACGTGGCAGACGTGACGAAGTCGCGGGCCGTGCTGCCCGAGGAGCTGCTAGGAGCTTCGAATGGGAATGGCCCGAACGCCGCTGCCCATGCCGTCGATTCCTGGCGGGCGGCGGGCGTGGCGGGCGAGCCGTCGAGCCTGCTCGAACTGCAGCGGGCCCACGGCTACACGCTCGAGGATCTGAAGGTGATCATCGCACCGATGGCCACCGACGGTGCCGAGCCGATCGGCTCGATGGGCAACGACACGCCGCTGGCCGTGCTCTCCGACCGGCCGCAGTTGCTCGCCAACTACTTCAAGCAGCTCTTCGCCCAGGTCACCAACCCGCCGCTCGACGCCATTCGCGAGGAGATCATCACGTCGATGATCACGACGATCGGCAGCGAGGGGAACCTGCTCGACTCGAAGCCCGAGCAGTGCCGGCTCCTGCGGCTGGAAACGCCGGTGATCACCAACGCCGAATGCGCGCGGATCAAGGCTCTCAATCAGCCGGGACTCGTCGCGAAAACCATCTCGCTGCTCTTTCCGGCTGCGGAAGGGGCGGCCGGGATGCGGAAGCGGCTCGACGCGATCCGCGACGAAGCTTCCCGGGCCGTTGCGGGCGGCGCGACGATCATCGTGCTCTCCGACCGCGGCATCTGCCGGGAAAAGGCTGCCGTGCCGGTGCTGCTCGCGACCGGCGGCGTGCACCACCATCTGGTGCGGGAGGGATCGCGGACGCGGTGCGGCATCGTCGTCGAGACAGGCGAGGCCCGCGAGGTGCAGCACTTCGCCCTGCTCACGGGCTACGGCGCCGGCGCCGTCAATCCCTACCTCGCCTTCGCCACGATCGACCAGATGCAGGCGGAGCGAATGATCTCGGCGGAATATCCGCGTGAGAAGCTCCACAAGAACTTCGTCAAAGCGGCCTCCAAGGGCCTGCTCAAGGTGATGAGCAAGATGGGCATCTCCACGCAGCAGAGCTACCGCGGCGCGCAGATCTTCGAGGCGGTCGGCCTCGAGCAGTCGCTTATCAATGAATTCTTCACGCGTACGCCGAGCCGGATCGGCGGGATCGGTCTCGAGGGCGTGGCCGAGGAGAGCTCCAATCGTCACGAGCATGCCTGGCCCAAGACCAGCGTGCCGCAGACGCTCGAACTCGACGTCGGCGGCCGCTACCAGTGGCGGCGGAAGGGGGAGGCCCACATGCTCTCGCCCGACGTCGTGTCGTCGCTCCAGCGATCCACCCAGATCAACAGCCGGGAAGAGTTCAAGAAGTATCAGCGGCTGATCGACGAGCAGCAGACCAAACTGCTCACGCTCCGCGGCCTGCTCGACTTTCAGTGGGCCGACGCGTCTTCGGGCGGGCAGGGAGCGATTCCGCTCGAAGAGGTGGAGCCGGCCAAGGAGATCGTGAAGCGGTTCGCCACCGGCGCGATGTCGTATGGATCGATCTCGAAGGAGGCCCACGAGACGCTCGCCATCGCCATGAATCGGCTCGGCGGCCGCAGCAACACCGGCGAGGGGGGCGAAGACCCGGTGCGGTATCAGCTCGAGCCGTCTGGCGACAGCAAGAACTCCTCGATCAAGCAGGTGGCCAGTGGCCGCTTCGGCGTGACGAGCCTCTATCTCGTCAACGCGAAGGAGTTGCAGATCAAGATGGCGCAGGGCGCGAAGCCCGGCGAGGGGGGCCAGCTTCCCGGCCACAAGGTCGACCGCGAGATCGCCCGGATTCGTCACAGCACGCCGGGCGTGGGCCTGATCTCCCCGCCGCCCCACCACGACATCTACTCGATCGAGGATCTCGCACAGTTGATCCACGACCTGAAGAACGCCAACCACCATGCGCGGATCAGCGTGAAGCTGGTGGCCGAGGTGGGCGTGGGCACGGTGGCCGCGGGCGTGTCGAAGGGGAAGGCCGACGTGGTGCTCATCTCCGGCCACGACGGTGGCACCGGCGCGAGCCCGCAGACCTCGATCATGCACTGCGGGCTGCCGTGGGAACTCGGCCTGGCCGAGGCGCACCAGGTGCTCGTGATGAACGACCTCCGCGGGCGGATCGTCGTGCAGACCGACGGCATGATCCGGACGGCTAAAGACGTGGTGATCGCCACCATGCTCGGCGCCGAGGAATTCGGCATCGCCACGGCGTCGCTCGTCGTGATCGGCTGCATCATGATGCGCAAGTGCCACTTGAACACGTGCCCCGTGGGGGTCGCCACGCAGGATCCGGAGCTGCGGAAGCGGTTCACCGGTCAGCCGGAGCACGTCGTCAACTTCTTCTTCATGCTCGCCGAGGAGATCCGTGAGCTGATGGCCAAGCTTGGCTTCCGCACGATCAACGAGATGGTGGGCCGGGTGGACCGGCTCGACACGCGGGCCGCAATCGCACACTGGAAGGCGAAGGGCCTCGACCTCTCCACGATCCTGCACAAGCCCGTGGTGGCGAAGCATGTGAAGACGCACCACGAGTCGTCGCAGGATCACGGGATCGAGCAGTCGCTCGACATGACCACGCTGCTCGACCTGTGCAAGCCGGCCCTGGAAGATCGCAAGCCTGTGAAGCTTGATCTGCCGATCCGCAACATCAACCGCACGGCCGGCACGATTCTGTCCAGCGAGGTGACCCGTCGGCACGGCGCGGCCGGCCTCCCCGACGGCACGATCCAGATCACCTTCACCGGCACGGCCGGGCAGAGCATCATGGCGTTTGGCGTGCCCGGCGTGACCGTGAAGGTCGAGGGCGACGTCAACGATTACTGCGGCAAGGGGCTCTCGGGCGGCCGCGTGATCGTGCGGCCCGCGCGTGACGCCAGCTTCAAGGCCGAGGATAACGTGATCGCAGGCAATGTCGTGGGCTACGGAGCCACCAGCGGCGAGATCTATATCCGCGGCATCTGCGGTGAGCGTTTCTGCGTGCGGAACAGTGGCGCCGAGGCCGTCGTCGAGGGCACGGGCGACCACGGCTGCGAATACATGACCGGTGGCCGGGCAGTGATCCTCGGCGAGACGGGCCGCAACTTCGCGGCGGGCATGAGCGGCGGCATCGCGTATGTCTGGGATGCCACGGGCACGTTCGCCCAAAAAGTGAACAAGGAGATGGTGGAGCTGGAGCCGCTCGATGCGGGCGACCTCGAGTATGTGAAGGGACGGATCGAGAAGCACGTCGAATACACCGACTCGACCCGCGGCCGCGCGATTCTCGATGGTTGGAAGACGGAGCAGTCACGCTTCGTGAAGGTGATGCCGATCGACTACAAGCGGGCTATCGCGGAACTCCGCAAGCTCGCGGAACAGGAACAGCAGGAAGCACGTCAGCAGGAGGTCAAGGTCCATGGGTGAGCCACGCGGATTCATGAAGTACGAGCGGAAGGTGAGCGGCTACACGCCGGTTACCGACAGGCTCAAGCACTACAACGAGTTCCTCACGATTCTCCCGCAGGAGGAACTCACGAAGCAGGGCGCCCGCTGCATGGACTGTGGCGTTCCCTTCTGCCACACCGGTTGCCCACTGGGGAACATCATCCCCGACTTCAACGACCTCGTGTATCGCCAGCAATGGCACGAGGCCAGCCAGCGGCTGCATGCCACCAACAATTTTCCCGAGTTCACCGGCCGCGTCTGCCCTGCGCCCTGCGAGGCGGCCTGCGTGCTCGGCATCAATGAAGACCCCGTCGCGATCAAGCAGATCGAGATGACGATCGCCGACCGCGCCTTCGACGAGGGCTGGGTCGTGCCCGAACCGCCCGCCGTGCGGACCGGCAAGCGGGTGGCGGTGGTGGGCAGCGGACCGGCGGGGCTGGCCGCGGCGCAGCAGCTCAACCGTGCCGGACATCTGGTCACGCTCTTCGAGCGGGCCGATCGGCCGGGCGGCCTGCTGATGTATGGCATCCCCGATTTCAAGCTCGAGAAGTGGCGTGTCTGGCGGCGGGTCGAGCAGATGCGCGAAGAGGGAGTCGAGTTCCGCTGCGGCGTGAACGTCGGCGTGGACGTGAGCACGCAGTCGCTCGCGGATGAATATGACGCCATCCTGCTCACCGGCGGGGCGACGCTCGGCCGCGACCTGCCGATCCCGGGCCGCGACCTCAAGGGCGTGCACTACGCGATGGAGTTCCTGCCGCAACAGAACAAGCGCAACGCCGGCGATGAGTTGCAGGGGCAGATCCACGCCGAGGGCAAGGACGTGGTCGTGATCGGTGGCGGCGACACCGGCTCCGACTGCGACGGCACGAGCAACCGGCAGGGGGCGAAGAGCCTGACGCAGTTCGAACTGCTCCCGCAGCCGCCGGACCTCGGCAAGTATCCGCGCCGCAGCCAGCGGCCGGCGAACACGCCGTGGCCGCTCTGGCCGGTCATCCTGCGGACGACTTCCTCGCACGAAGAGGGCTGTCGGCGCGAGTGGGGCATCCTGTCGAAGGAGTTCCTCGGCGACGAAAAGGGCCACGTGCGGGCGGTGAAGACCGTGCGGATCGAGTGGTATACCGACGAAGCCTCGGGTCAGCAGAAGTTTCGCGAGGTGCCGGGCAGCGAGCAGGAATGGCCCTGCCAGTTGGCGCTCCTGGCCATGGGCTTCATGGGGCCGGAGAAGCAGGGGCCGATCGCGGACCTTGGACTCGAACTCGATCCACGTGGCAACGTGAAGACCGGCAGCGACTACAAGACCAGTCGCGACGGCGTGTTCGCAGCGGGCGACTTGCGGCGCGGGCAGTCGCTCGTGGTGTGGGCGATCCACGAGGGCCGCGAGGCGGCCCGGTCGGTCGACCTCTGGCTGATGGGCCAGACCAACCTGCCGAGCCTGTCAGCGGGTGAGTTCGCCGTGCACGCGTGAGCATCCCCCGGCTTACGCCGGGGGCTTTTATGGGAACGGACGTTGCCACGATACAAGCCCGGAGCGTCAGCGATGGGATGAGATGGCTCACCGTGCGCATACAAGCCCTGAGCGTCAGCGATGGGATGAGATGGCTCACCGTGCGCATACAAGCCCTGAGCGTCAGCGATGGGATCATGGCGGGCGCAGAGCCCGCCCTCATTTCGACGTGAGCGGAAAGTCGTAGACGCCGTTTTTGCGGACGTCTATCTGCAGCGGCTCTTTGTCGTACTTCGGCGGGGTGGCGTTCGGCGTCTCGTCCTCTGGCTTAAGCCCTTCCCGACTGCCCGCGATGGCAAACCGCACGGTCTTGGCCCCTGGCGAGACCCATGTCTGGTATCGCCCTCCGATGATCACGGCGCCGCCCGGTACGTCGCCTGTGTTCACGATGTCGAACTGGATCCCACCTTCTTGCACCGGCACTCCGTCGAGTGTGACCGCTCCGGAAATACGGCAGTTGCGCGGCCCCGCTTTTCCACAGCCGGTGCAGATGACAGAGACCAGCAACACGGCAACAGCCACGGCCCCACGCCGGGCCAATCGTCCCACAGCATCACGCTGACAACAGGCTTTCATGAAGATCTCCTCAGTCGCCAAAGGGGGGTGACACTGCCCGGCCGTCGTACCTGCACGCAAGTTTCTGCCAGACACCCATTTTCGTCGGGTCGAGCGCGGTGTTCCACGCGGTCGGCACACCCCCCACCGCCCAACTCTCGACCGAATTGGTGACGAATCCCACCGAGCCGTCCATCATGGCTACCTGGACGCCACCCAGATGGCGGCTCCGGGCGGCTGTCGACCTCCCAGTCGAGTTCACCGTTGTGCAGGGCGTCCATTGCTGCCATTCAGAGTCGGAACTGGTCTGGCAATACTGAATGCTGTCGATCGTGCCGGAGTTGGGTTCGTTCCTCGCGTTGAAACCATACCCGATGAGTTCGGCATCCCAAATGCACCCGCGGGGCTCGTAGTTGCTCCCCATTTGATTGCTCACAAGCGTCTCTGCGATCACCATCGTCTTCGACAGCCCGTCGGTGACCTTCTTCATCCGCATCTGCGATTCTTTGTAAAAAATCCCATCGGTGCCGGTCTGCCAGGCGTAATCGAGTGCCATCGCGCCGACGTTCCCGCTGTAGTTCCCGTAGATTCCCCGAGGCTTCGCGTTTCTGGAGTAAGGATCCGACGGACACCAAACGACCGGGACCGGCGATGATGAACAGCTGCTGAAAAACGCGATCGTCGACCAGTTGATTTTCGAGTAGACATCGGCGTACTCGACGAACGGCAGCAGATAGACGAACCAACTGGCACGCTGGTTGGCAGTCGGCCCCGATGTCGTCTGCCCCGACGGCAGGCACCCCTTGGCGTCGTGATAGTTCTGAAGCCCCAACGCGATTTGCTTCATGTTGTTGCTGCAGCTCGACCGGCGGGCGCTTTCGCGGGCTGCCTGCACCGCAGGAAGCAACAGCCCCACCAAGGTGCCGATGATGGCAATCACCACCAAGAGTTCGACGAGCGTAAAACCGCCTCGCCCGGGCAGACGAACTTGCCGCCGTTCTCCGGCGCGCACGATTGATCGAGCCATAACCCCCCCCCAAAAAAAGAAAGAACTAAAAATTGTTCAGGTCAATGATACTGTCGCAGACGAATCACGAATCATGAATTCAGGCATCAACCGAATCGCTCGCGGCTCGTTGGATGAGACGCGATCCTCGAGCCTGTCGAGGAGTAGCCTCGCCGCGTTGGCGCCGATCGCAACCGCGTCTTGCCGGACCGTTGTCAGCCGCGGCCGCAGCGACTGGGCTTCGATGAGGTCGGCGAATCCGACGACGGTCAGGTCGCTGCCAATCCGTAGTCCAGCCGCCGCCGCAGCCGCGTAGACGTGAATCGCCATCTTGTCTGTTGCGGCGAAGATCGCCGTCGGTCGGTGTGGGCCCGTCAGGATGTCTCGGACAATGGCCTCGCAGTCGCTCTTTGCGCATTCCGCGCAACGATAGGTCACATCGGTGCGATCTTGGATGACTGCCTCGAAGCCGCGTCTGCGGTCGACGTAGGTCGAGACCCAGGACTCTCCGGTGATCTGCGTGATGTGTCGATGGCCGAGGGACAGCAGATATTCGGCCACCATGCGGCCGCCCGCAAAGTCGTCGGTGCCGCTGAAGTCGGCATTCGTCCGGGTGAGCCGGCGATCGACGGCGACGAGCGGCAATCCCCGCTCCCAGACCTCCTCAAGGTAGTGTTGCGTCACAGACTCATCCGAGGGGAAGAAGATGAGCCCGTCGACCCGGTGTTCGATGAGGCGATGCAAAAAGGCGAGTTCTGCGTCGTCCCGGGCCGCGCCCGGTCCGTTCCCATGGAAGTGGACGATGGGGAGATAGGCATGCTCGGAGAGCGTGTCGTGGATCCCGCGAATAATCTGCGCCTGAAACCAGGAGCCGATTGGCACCATGACACCGACGGTGCGTGACCGTCCCCGGAGGACGGCCGATGCGAGCCGATTGGGCCGATACTTCAGCCGGTCCGCGACAGCCAAGACTCGCCTGCGAGTCGCCTCGGCCACGATCCCCCGACCGCTGATCGCACGCGACGCCGTGATCAGCGACACACCCGCGGCCTGCGCAACCTGCCTGATGTTGGGTTTCGACGGACGAGATGATTTCAGCGCGGGCATACCACTCCCCTCCAGCACACGATTCCGAATTGTGCAGTCGACCCCTCAAGGTTATGATACAAGTGTCATTTCTTCAAGATAAAAAAGTTCGCCCCGAGGTTCCTTGTGATCTCGTTCGGACATATGACCGCCGTTGGCGTTGTTTTCTCGACTCTCGCGGCCGCCGCCGGAGTCGCTGGGGCCGCCGGGGCCGCTGAGCCTGCGGTCGTGGCCAGGGTCAAGTCCTCGACCCCGCCGCTCCTGGCCTCCCATTGTGCGGAGTGCCACGGCCCCGATGACGCTGGCGGCGGATTTCGAATCGATACGCTCCCGGCGGAGATCGACTCAGCCGACGCGGCCGAACGCTGGCGGAAGGTGCTCAACGTTTTGAACGCGGGTGAGATGCCGCCGAAAGACGCTGACCAACTCGCGCCCGCTGCCAAGGCCGACCTGCTGGAGGATCTTTCCAAGGCGATCGTCGTGGCCGGCAAGGCGCTGGCCGACACCGGCGGCCGCACCACGATGCGACGGCTGAACCGTCGCGAGTATGCCAACACGCTCCGCGAACTGCTCGGTGTGCAGCCGCGTCCCGATGGGCTGCCGGCCGACGGCGGCTCGGGCACGTTCGACACAGCGGGCGAGAAGCTCTTCATCTCCGCAGATCAGATCGAGCAATACCACGAGATCGCCGCGGCCACGATCCGGGAGTCGTGGCGGCGGTATGGCGCGGCGCATCCATCCCGCACCCACCGGGTCGAGGCCGAGACAAGCACGCCGGGGGTGCGGAGCAGGCTGGCCACGCGACTGGACGAACGCCGTCGGTTCGTTCTGTGGAAAAATGCCGTGGAAGCGGCCGCCCGCAAGCCGGAGAATCAGGCTGCCGCCGCCGAGATTCGCAAGGCGAATCCCAGCCAGCCCGAGCCACTCCTGCACAACTGGGGCAAGCTGCAGGGAGCTCCATCGCCGAAGGATTTTCAATTCGTCGACGCGATTTCCGCGTTCCAGGCGGGCAGCCGTGACTGGAACATGCGGGTACCCAACCATGCCGCCTACGCGTCGCACCCCGCCGTGGAAACGGGAGCATTTCTCGGCGTCAACGACCCCTATGTGAACATCCACATGCAGTTTGGGGTGCCCGGGGACTGGCCACCGGGTGCCTACATGCTCAGGCTCCGCGTCGCGGCTACGGAGGAGTCTCTGCCCGAGCGACGGTTCATTGTCTGTGGCCCGCGGGGTGTGGCGGGCGAGCACGCCGAATGCCGGGAGATTACGGGCTCGATGAAGGAGCCACAGATCGTCGAGATCCCGGTCGAGACTGAAGGTTCGCAGATTTTTGTCTTCAGGGAGAAGGGGAGCTACGACAACGACAATCAGGGGCATCGCATCTTCTTCGACGCCTTCCATGCCAACGGCATCGGCCCGCCACTGGGCATCTGGATCGACTGGATGGAGATCGAGGGTCCCCTGCCCACGAAGCAGCAGGCCCCCGCTGCGCTCGCCGAACTGCTCACCGTGCCGGCCGCCCCGCAGCAGACCGCCCCGCAGCCGACCGCGACGCAGCCCTCCGCCGAGCGGGATATTCGCGGCGTGCTCGAACGGTTTGCCACACGGGCATTCCGCGGCCGCCAGCCCGAGCCGGCGTTTCTCGACCGTCTTCTCGCGATCTACGAGCAGGAGCGTGCTGGTGGCCGGCCATTTCGCGAGGCGGTGACGGAATCGCTCGCGACCATGCTCTCGTCACCACACTTCCTGTATCTGGCAGAGCCGACGGAGTCGCAGAAGCGAAGGCCGCTCGACGGGCTCGAACTCGCCAGCCGTCTCTCCTACTTTCTATGGAGCGGGCCTCCCGATGACGCCCTCCTCGCGTCTGCTCACTCGGGCGAGCTTCTGAAGCTGGATGGGCGGGCCGCACAGATCGAGCGGATGCTCGACGATCCGCGATCACGGGAGTTCGTCACGGCGTTCACGCATCAGTGGCTCGGAGTCGAACGCCTCGACTTTTACCAGTTCAAGGACAGCGTGTATCCCCGCTACGACCCGAAGACCAAAGATGCTTCGCGGCAGGAAATCTACGAGACGGTCGCGATGCTCGTGAAGGAAAACCTGAGCCTTCGCAACCTTCTGAAGAGTGATTTCGTGGTCGTGAATTCGCTGCTGGCGAGGTATTACGGCCTCGATGGGGTCAGCGGTGACGAGTATCGGATGGTGAAGCTGCCGGAAGATTCGCCTCGGGGCGGGCTCCTCGGCATGGCAGCGGTGGCCGCCATGGGAAGCAATGGCGAGCAGACGAGCCCGGTGGAGCGGGGCGCATGGGTGCTGCGGAAACTGCTCCACGATCCGCCGCCGCCCGCCCCACCCAACGTGCCGCAGATCACGAGGCTCGAAGGCCAGTTGCTCACCACGCGCGAGCGTCTCCGGATGCATCAGGAAGAGCCGCAGTGCGCGTCGTGCCACCGGACGATCGACCCGATCGGGTTCGGCCTGGAGAACTTCGACGCCGTCGGGATGTGGCGGTCGAAGGACTCCTATCAGAAGCCCGGTCTGGGCACGAAGGAGTGGGAGATCGACCCATCCGGGGCGTTTCACAACGGTCCTGCGTTCAAGGATTTCTATGAACTGCGGGAGATCGTTGCCTCTCGGCACACCGACTTCGCGACAGGCTTTGCCGAGGCGCTGCTTGCATATGCCCTGGGCCGGCCGGTGGGTTTTTCGGACGACGACCTCGTGAAGGTGATCGTTGACCGAGCCGCTGCCAACGACTTTTCCGTCCGCGAGTTCATCCATGCGGTCGTCCAGAGCCCGGCCTTCAGCACGAAACAATAGAGCTGACACGCCGCCGTCACACCTTCCGGAGATGCTCCCCATGTCCATGCCGTCCCGCCGCCGGGTACTCCAAACAGCGACCACGCTCCTCGCGCTCCCCTCGCTCGAATCGCTCGGCTTCCGCAGGTTCGCACGGGCGGCAGCAGCGGCCGCCCGGCCGAAGCGGATGGTCTGTCTGGGCATCGGCTACGGCGTGACCGAGGAGACATGGTTTCCGAAGAAAGACGACGTCGGCGCCGGCTACGCGCTCACCGAGGGGCTTGCGCCGCTCGCCCGGCACAAAGACAGCTTCACAGTCGTGCAGGGCTGCACGCACGCGTTCGCGGGCGACCCACACGGCGGCAGCACGGTCTGGCTCACCGGCGCCGGCCCCACGAAATCGCTCTCGATGGACCAGGTCGTGGCCGGTCAACTCGGCAGCGACACGCGGTTCGCGTCGCTTCAACTCAACGGCAGCGAGCCCGGCCTCGACGGTGCTGGACACGGACCTGGCCTGTCCCTGGCCTGGGATCGCCGCGGGAAGCCGATCGCGGGTTTCAACAGCCCCGTGATCGCCTTCCACAAGCTCTTCTCGGCCGACGACGTGCCGCTCGCACAGCGGCAGCAGATGCTCGTCAAAAAGCGGAGCGTGCTCGACGCGGTGCTCGAAGATGCGAAGAGCGTGCAGCGCGGGCTCAGTGCCGCCGACACCGACAAACTCGACGAATATTTTCAGGGAGTCCGCGATATCGAGACGCGGCTCGCGAAGGAGGAACGCTGGCTGGGTGCGGCCAAGCCGAAGACGCCGCTCCCGCAACCGGGCGAAGGCCTGGTCGGCCGCCAGGAGGTCTTGATCATGTACGACCTGCTCGTGGCGGCTCTGCAGACCGACAGCACACGCGTCGTCACCTACCGTCAGCCAATCCAGCACCTGCTCAAGAGCCTGGGAATTGCGGTGGCCTCCCACGACATGAGCCACTACCACCCCGGCGACCGGATGGCGGCCTCGCAGAAACGCGACCTCGCGCAGAGCGAGATGTTGGCCACGCTTCTCGACAAGCTGAAGGCCACGAAGGAGACGGATGGGTCGAGCCTGTTTGACCACACGACCGTGGTCTTTGGCAGCACGATCCGCTCGATCCACTATCTCGACAACTGCCCCACCCTGATCGCGGGCGGCGGCGCCGGCATCACGCTGGGCCACCATGTCGTCCAGCCCAGGAATACGCCGCTGTGCAACGTCTGGCTGACGTTGCTCAAGGGCACGGGAGTCGATATCGACGCGTTTGGCGACAGCACGGGCACCGTGAAGGAACTGGCGGTCGGGTAGGCGGGCGAGTTCGCCGTGCACGCGTGAGCATCCCCCGGCTTCCGCCGGGGGCTTTTATTCCAGCGACACGCTTCCGCAATCGGTTGCGTCACTTCGGCTCGATCTCGACGGTGAGTTGACCGTCGTTGTCGGCCAACTCGCCGGGCGGGTCGTTGAGCTTGCAGAAGACCGTACCGTCTGCGGCCGCGGTGAACTCGCGGCGCCCGCCTTCAGCGACCACGACGAACCGCGGACGGCCGCCGTCGTCTGGGGTCTCCACCCACTGCGCCACGAGCAGCCTGCCGAGCGGTCGCCCGCGATACCACCGCAGCGAGATGCCATCGGCTTCGGTTTCCAGCCGCAGCGGAGGCTCGGCGGCGGGCCCTGTCAGCGTGCCGATCGTGCAGCGGCCCGTCGTTCGTAGCGAATAGCGTGTTCCCTTGCGGAGCGACCAGCCGGAGTTCTGCCAGCCGCGGTCCGCGGCGACGCTGATCGTGTGTCGGGAGTCGAGCGGCGGCCCTGGGGCAGGGGCCCAGTCGATGCCGCAACGGGTGAAGTCGTAGCCATAGTCGATCTCGGCGGTGAAGGCATCAAAGTCTCGTTCGGCCCGATCGCCGTCCCAGCCGGTCGTCTCCATGAGCCGCCGGTTGAAGTTTCCGTCGAGCGGGCCGCGTTCGGCCGCGGCGAAGACGGGCGCGTGCCGCGGATGCAGCGAGAGCATGGCTACAGCCGCCCAACTGCCGGCGTAGGCGGAGAGATCGCGGTGGTTCGCTCCCGGTGTGGCGAAGATGTCGCCGAGACCGGGACACTCGCCGGCGGCTCGCAATGCCAGGATCTTCTCGATGCGGCCGAGTTGCTCGACATCGGCAGCCCGTAGCGGCAGCGGCGTCGACACGAAGCGAACCGTCTTGCCCTTGGGGTCATGATTCGTAGTGTCGTCGTCGAGGCGGTGCGTGGCGAGGCATTCGGCGATGCCCTCCGTATACCACGGCGGCGTGTCGAGTGAACGGAGTGTGAGCGTGAAGGCATGCACACCCTCGTGCAGCAGCAGATGACGACGGTAGGCCGGATTCGACTGGTCGGCCATCCAGAATCGTTGGTTGTAGCAATGGCCGTTGGCAAAGTCGGGAATCTTCTCCGGGAGCAAACCGGCCGCACGAAACCGCTCACGATCGACGACGAGGCAGCCGAAGGCCCGCCACTTTTCGTGCGCCGCGGGATCGAGGGCGTAGTGGGCGCACCATGCCGCCCACGCCTCGTCGAAGATGCGGGGCAGATCCTCGACGCCGTCGCCGGCGCGGGCCGGTCGATCGGTGACGAGCACGAGGTGGTCTCCCTCCAACACCCGCAGCCCCGCCCGTCGTGCCAACGCCGTGAGGGCATCGACCGAGGGTGCATCGACCGGATCGGCAGCAAGGCCCCGAGCGCCGGTCAGGCTGGCAGCAACGATCAACACGACGATGAGCGACCAGAACCGCATGGGAGTCGAGTGTAGGCCGCTTGTCGAGCGGATTTCCAATCGAGGGGAGATCCTTGAAGGTGATGGTGGCCGGGGTAGCGGCATGCACACGGTGTCCCCGGACTTCCGTCCGGGGCTTTTTGTCGTGGGCGGTGCGACCGGCTGAGGAAGCGTGTTGCTGGAATAAAAGCCCCCGGCGGAAGCCGGGGGACAAGGCCCGCCAGTCCCCGCAAATTGCCGTGGTCGCCTAGTCGATGCCGGCGAGGCAAGGCGTGCCGTGAGCCGTCGGTCGATTCCATCGGATTCGGTGGAAAACCCGATGTTTCCATGCGGAAACCGCTCCCTGCACGCGGAGTCATGAAAAGTCCTCTCGGGGCTTGGGGCGGTGGGCTGTTACAACCCGGGCGTCGCCAGGAGGGCGAACAACGTGCGGCAAGGACGCCGACATCGCTGGGGTTCTCTGTTCGTCCGGTTCGTAGCAGTGGGCATCCTCTGCGCGGCCGGCCGTGATGCTTCCGCGCAGACACCGGCCGCCACAACGTCGGCCACGCAGGGGGTGAATGCCTGGGCCACCGGCGGCGTGTCGGGTACGGCGGCACCTGCAGGCGGCCCGCATCCCTACTGGCAGGCGCCCGCACTTCCTTCGGCTGTGATCCAGGGCGGCGCCATCCCGACCGGCTGGACGCCGCAGGCCGTTCCCTATCAGGGCGTCGGACCGGATGGCCGTCCGCTGACGATGTATTACTCGCCCACGTACGTCTTCACGTATCAGATCGGGCCCCCTGTGATCGCCGCCGCGGCGGCGCCCATGCCCAACACGTCGCAGGTGAATCGACGGCAGGCGATGCCGATGGGTGCGCAGCCAGCGTCGATGCAGGGCTGGAACTATCAGACCCAGGGCGCGCCGGCGGCGACCTACACGCTGCCGCCGGCCACGGTGGCCCGCTATCAGCCGGTGCCCTACCAATATCCTCCGGGGTCGAAAGCCCTGACAGGCACGCCGATCGTGCCGCCACAGGGAACGCTGCCAGCCACGTCGTTCGCCTCGGCACCACCGAGTTTGCAGCCGCCACCGAGCCAGTGGGCAGCCTCGTCGGAAGCCCCGCCTCCGGGCCTGACGCCGCAGGCTGCGTCGGCATCGGCGCAGCAGAATGCTGCCGGCCAGGCGTTTGCCGCCGCGGCGCCGCCCATGGTGGCAGGCTCGGCGGCCGCCATCGCCGCGGCCACACAGCCGTCGGCCGCTGCCGCGCCGCCTGCCGCGGCTCCCGCCTCATCGTTCGCCACACCCATCTCGCCGTCGTCGACCCCCGCGCAGCCGGTGAGCACGTCGCCGATGCAGTCGTCGGCGAACCGTTCCGTTGGTCCTCATCTTTGGCGGGTGGTGGGCGTGCACGACGGAGACACGGTGACCTGCCTCGACGAGTCGAACCAGCAGCAGAAGGTGCGGTTGGCGGAGATCGACGCGCCGGAGATCGGCCAGGACTACGGCAAGGTGTCGCGGGAGGTGCTGGCGGAGATGGTATTTGGCAAGACGGTCGACGTGACGGAAGACGGCAAGGACCGCTACGGCCGCTGGATTGGCCACCTCTCCTTGAACGGCGTCGACGTCAACCGCCAGATGATCGCCACCGGCAACGCCTGGCATTATGGAGACTATTCCCGCGACACATCGCTCGCGGCGCTGCAATCGCAGGCCCAGTCGCAGCGGCTCGGCCTGTGGGCCCAGCCCAGCCCGGTTGCGCCCTGGGACTTCCGCAAGAGCGGCCAGCCGTAGACGATAAGCGGCGGAGCCGTGTGCACTTTGTCCGGTGAGAAGCCGGGAGCGGAAGCGATGGAACGTCACGTCTGGCGGTTGGTTGTCCCCCGGCTTACGCCGGGGGCTTTTATTGGGATGGCATGCCCCGTTCGATAAAAGCCCGGAGCGTAAGCGATGGGACCACTCGATCCGATCGGCGTCAAAATGAAACACGTCATCCTCTGCTCAATCGGCAGTTCGGGAGACGTGCATCCGTTCGTCGGACTGGGGCGGGCGTTGCGGCGGCGCGGTTACCGAGTGACCGTCATCACCGCCGGATACTTTCGCAGCCTCGTCGAACAGGCGGGGCTCGAGTTCGTCGATCCGCTGCCGGAGAGCGACTTCCGGGAGATGATCCGCAATCCGCGGATCTGGCATCCGCTGCACGGCACGCGGACGATCATCGATCTGGCGATCCGCCCGCTGCTCGAGCCTGTGTATCGCAGCATCCTCGACCACCAGACGCCTGGCCAGACGCTCATCTGCGGGTCGAGCCTCGCCTTTGGGGCCCGCGTGGCCCAGGAAGCGCAGGGCATCCCGCTCGTGAGCATTCACCTGTCGCCGATGCTCTTTCGCAGCGACTTCGAGGGGCCGAGGCTGCCGGTGCTGCAGGTGCACCGCGGGCCGGCCTGGTTTCGTCGAATGCAGTGGCGGCTCGTGGACGGTGTCTCTGATCGCGTGATCTGCCCGTGGCTCAACGAGTTTCGAGGCCGCCTTGGTCTGCCGCCGGTTCGCGGTGTGTTTCGTGAGTGGATGCATTCGCCGCTGGGGCTGGTCGCGATGTTTCCCGAGTGGTTCGCGCCGCAGCAACGAGACTGGCCTCCGCAGACGCGGCTCGCCGGCTTTCCGCTCTACAGCGAGGAGGGGGTGGTCGAGCCTGCACGTGATGTCGAACAATTCATCGACGCAGGCCCGCCGCCGCTGGTGTTCACGCCCGGCTCGGCGAATGTGTTTGGTCGTGACTTCTTTGTGGCCGCCGCCGAGGCCTGCCAGCGGCTCGGCCGTCGCGGGCTCTTGCTCACGCGGTTTCCTGAGCAGATGCCGACGGCGCTGCCCGACGGCGTGCGGCATGTCGACTTCGTGCCATTCCGCTGGCTGCTCGCGCGATCGGCCCTGCTCGTGCACCACGGCGGCATCGGCTCCATGTCGCAGGCGCTCGCTGCGGGCGTGCCGCAGGTGATCATGCCGATGGGCTTTGATCAGTGCGACAACGCAGCCCGTGTCGAACGGCTCGGCGTGGGGAAAAGCCTGCCGCCAAGACGCTTTCGCGGGCCGGCGGTCGCCGAAATGATTCGCGGTCTGCTCGACGATTCGGCCGTGGCGACCCGCTGCCGCGACGTCGCCGCCAGGCTGGCGGATGCCGACGGCCTCGAGCTCGCCTGCGACGAGGTCGAGGCCGCGTGGGCTGCGCAGCGGAGGGCGAGCCACTCGTGATCAACGCCCATCTGCTGTCGTTTGCGAATCGCCGCTACCGCGGGTCGCTGTCGCGGATCCGCCGCGAGGCGAAGGTGATGGGACGATTCGCATCGATCCACGCCGTCGATGAGCGGTGGCTGGGGCCCGATTACTGGCAGCAGCATGCCGACACCGTGCGGCGGCACCGCCGCGGCTATGGCCTTTGGACATGGAAGCCATACGCCATCCGTCGCCACCTCGAGCAACTGCCCGCCGGCGACATGCTTATCTACTGCGATGCCGGTTGCTCGCTCAACGCCGAGGGACGGCCGCGACTGGAAGAGTATGTCGCGATGGCCACCGACCACCCGACGGGCGTGCTCGCCTTCACGCTCAACGGCCTCGTGGGGCAGTGGACGAAGCGGGCCACGCTCGCCGCATTCCATGCCGACGATCCTGCGATGCGTGCGCGGGAGATGGTGGCGGCCACGGCACTCGTGTTGCGGGCCGGGCCGGAGACGCTCGACCTCGTCCGGGAGTGGGAGGCGCGGATGCGGAATGTCGCGGTCGTCGACGACTCGCCTTCGCCGCAGGGAGAGCACCCGGAGTTTCGCGGGCACCGCCACGACCAGAGCCTCTTCACGCTCCTGGCCCACGAGCGGGCGTTGCAACGCATCCCCGATGAAACCTGGTTTGGTGGTGAGTGGGATAGCTTCCGCCGGTTTCCCATCCATGCCCGCCGCTGGCGGCACTCGCTGGCCTGGAGCCAGGGCTGGATGCGACGCGGGCTATGGCGCGTGTAATCAAAAAAACCGCCAGCCACTGGAGCGAGGCAAGCATGCGGCGTATCGCAGCGGTAGGATGCGTCGAGAACAGCGCCCCGCCCAACAGATCCAGTGAAAGCTTCGGTAACCGATGTTTCTATCAGTCCGCCATTTTCTGGCCAGATTGTTCGATTGGCTGGCGGAACATTCGAAACAAGAGTGGTTCGAAAAAGGTGTGGTGATGGCCGCCACAGGCGGCTTTCTCATGCATCTCCTGCTCATCGCAGCCGTCCGGAATCTCCCCGACATGCCGCAGACGATCCTTGCAGGCGTCGACCGCAGCCCGCTTCATGCGGTCTACACGCCGTTTAGCATCATTCTCTTCTACGAGGTCATTCTCCTCGTTTTCGCGATCGCGAATTCACACACCGGAGAAATCGCCAAGCAGTATCAGATCATGTCGCTCATCATCGTCCGCCGTGTCTTTAAAGACATCGGGGGCTTTGAAGACATCGACAACTGGCTGGCAGAATCTGAAGCGGCCAGCCTGGTGCTGCTCGACATGGTGGGCGCTGTAGCGATGTTTGTAATCGTTACCGCATTCACCCTGATTCGCCAGAGGACGCCCAAGATCTCGATCGAGAGAAATCTCTACGGCTTCATCGAGCTGAAGAAAGTCGTCGCCGTGTTGCTGCTCTTCGTCCTGGTAGGACTCGCCGCACTCAATTTCGCCAGTTGGTTGCGAATCGTGCCGGCGACGGTCATCGGTCAGCCGCATCCGCCGCAGAATCTCGACCTCTTTTTCTTCCCGCTCTTCTTCGAGTTCATGATTTTTTCAGACGTGTTTCTTCTCATCGTGTCACTGGCCTACTACGATCGGTACGAGTATGTTTTCCGGAATGCGGGGTTCGTCATCTCGACGGTGCTTCTCCGTGTGTCTCTGTCGACGCCAAAACCCTACGATCTTGGAGTTGCGCTCATCGCTATGGTCTATGGCGTCGTGGTTCTCGGCGTGTTTAGCTGGTTCAGTTCGATCGTCAGGCCCGAACAGGAGAGACTGGAGGGCACGACCCTGCCCACCGTGAGAAAGAAGGACTCGCACAGTGAAATCCCGGAACGTCCCTGAAATCCCGGAACGTCCCTTTGGGGAGGCATGATGCAGCATGGCCGAATTCCCTACCCCCGAGCCTGCTTTCGGTCGTCAGCGTCCGTTTGCCTCACGACTTCTTGAAAATCGCCGACTCAACCGACAAGGTTCGAGCAAAGATACCCGCCACATCGTCATCGAACTGGGCTCCGCGGGTCCGACGTACACCTGTGGCGATGCCCTCGGCGTCTTTCCGCGGAACCCCGAACCTTTGGTCCGTGAATTCATCGAAACGCTGGGCCTTCAGACCGACGCTGCCCTGCACAAAACCATTGCGACCTCTGCCGTCCTCAACCGTGTGAGGAAAAAGTTTGTTCGAGCTGTGGCGGAAAAAGTTGTGGGCCCGGCAAAGCAGAGATTTCAGGACATCGTTGCCGACGAAAAAACGTTCGATCACTACATTTTCGACCGGGATGTGATCGATGTTCTTCGTGATGCTCCGGGGGTTCATTTCGAGCCCGTGGACATTCCCGGTCTCCTGAACACGATCGCACCCCGACTCTACTCAATCGCATCCTCACCCGACCACCGTCCCGGAGAGGCTCACCTGTGTGTTGCCCTCGTCCAGTACACCTCCCACGGCCGCCAAAAACAGGGCCTCGCCTCGGGTTACCTTGCTGATCTGGCCGAACAGTCGTCGGTCCCCGTCTATGTCCAACCCGCGCGACATTTTCATCTTCCCCCAGCCGATCGCGACATGATCATGGTCGGCCCGGGAACCGGTATCGCCCCGTTTCGAGCCTTTCTCCAGCACCGCGCCATCCATGGCCACTCGGGTCGCAATTGGCTCTTGTTCGGAGATCAGCACAAGAAAACCGACTTCCTTTACGGCGAGGAATTCCTGGCTGCCCAGAAATCCCGAATCCTGCACAGACTCTCCACCGCGTTTTCCCGAGATCAGGCCGACAAAATCTATGTGCAGCACCGCATGGAAGAAGAGGGTGCTGAACTCTGGCGCTGGCTGGATGAAGGTGCGTTCTTCTACGTCTGCGGCGACGCAAAGCGAATGGCCAAAGACGTTCATGCATCGTTGGTGACGATCGTGGCCAAGCATGGCGGTAAAACGCTTGATCAGGCCGAAGAGTGGGTCTCGGAAACCCTCATGAAAAATGAAAAACGCTATCTGAGAGACGTCTACTGAGGATGGCGGCCCATATCTTGCGGAGCCAGGCAATATCGTAGGAAAAGCGGTACGGAAGCCGTTGCTGTGCCCGCGCCGTGGGGCAGATCCTGCTTCTTGGCCTGCATTCGCTTGCCGAGGTACCCCTCGCTCGCTATATTTCGGGCGACGGTTCAAGAGTCGTGAAGAGCCTCTCGGAGGGGGAATCATCCGTTGCCAATGGCCGGCTGGATAGAGCTTGCCAGTGGTTCTGATGATCGTTGCCGAGTTCGCGAAGCGGCTGAATTTTTTCCTGCACCACATTCAAAACAGGTGAAGCGATGATCGAAGGCTTCTGTTTGCTTGGATCGGCGATGCCCGATCTGTCAGTGTTCCAATACAACGCGGTTGACAACATCTTTTCGATGACGGTCGCGACGATGGGGGCGGCCGCCCTGTTTCTGTACATGTCCCGGTCGCACGTCGATGCGGAATACCGGCCGGCTCTGCTGGTTTCGGGCATCGTGGTTTCGATCGCCTGCTACCACTACTTCATGATCCGCCACAGCTGGCACGACGCCTACTCGCTGGTGGGCGGTGGGTACAAGGGCACCGGTGCCGCGTTCAACGACTTCTATCGGTATGCCGACTGGATCCTGACGGTGCCGCTGCTGATGGTCGAACTCGTGTCCGTCCTCCGACTGCATTCGGCCAAGGCGACGAGCCTGCTGACGCGGCTGGTGATCGCGGCGGCCTTGATGATCGCGCTCGGCTATCCGGGCGAGGTGATCGCCGAACCGTCGCGGTGGTTTGAGCGGGTCGTCTGGGGTGGGCTCTCGTCGATTCCCTTCTTCTACATCCTCTACGTGCTCTGGACGGAACTGACGAATTCGCTCGACAGCCAGCCGCCCGCGGCCCGCAAGCTTCTCGAGATCGCTCGGCTGGTGATTCTGCTCACATGGGCGGTCTACCCGATCGCTTATGCACTCGGTGGCACGCCCGATGCCCTGGCGGCGAAGGCTGGGACCGCGAATGCCGCCGATGGCGTCACGGGTGCCAATGGCGTTGTCGGACTGCAGATTGGCTACGCGATCGCCGACATGACCGCCAAGGCGGGCTTCGGCGTGCTGATTTATCTCATCGCCAAGGCGAAGAGCACGAAGACTGCGTCAGCTGAGGCTTATGGCACCGTCTGAGCGGCGGGAACCTCTGCGAAAGAACAGCGTTTGACATGCACGCGGCCTCGGTAATCTTGCTCTCTTGGGCTATTATCGGGGCCGCGTTCTTTTTTTCTCAAGCCGCCACGGCTGGTGTCACAGCCGGCGTTTTGGTGGCTCTCGTGGCGCTGATCGGCCTGCCGCACGGCGCGGCCGATCATCGCTTTGCCCGGCCGCGGCTCGAACCGGTTCTGGGAATGACGTGGCTGCCGGTGTTTCTGGCCGGGTATCTGGCGGTTGCGGTGCTGGTCGTGTGCGGCTGGTTCGTGGCGCCGGCCGCCACGATCGTGGCATTTTTTCTGGCTTCAGCCTGGCACTTCGGCCAGGAAGAGCCGCGGCTTGCGGTCGGTCCGCGTAGCCTGCGGCAAGTGTTGCGATTCGCGCGTGGAGGGCTCGTGATCTGGACGCCGCTGGTGTTTCACGCCAGGGACGTCGCCGCCATCCTCGGCCTGACCGCACCGGGGGGCTCGGGCCCAGCCATCCAGCAAGCCATCAGCCTGCTGACGGCTTGCGCGTGGATCATGCTGCCGCTCGCGGCGGCCGCCTGGACTCTCCAGGGCTGGGCGGCCAGCAGAAGCTCCGGGCGGAGGCGGCGCGTCTTGCTGAACGACAACGCGTTGGTCGCGTCACTGGTTGTGCTCTTCGCCGTCGCGAGCCCGCTGGTGAGCTTCCCGGTCTATTTCTGTGGCTGGCATTCGGCGCGGGGCCTGAAGCGACTCCGTCGGGAACTTGGAGAGAGCTGGCCGGAACTCGTCCGAAGCCTCGCGCCCTTGACCGTGGGGGCGATCGCTCTGGTCGGGCTGGCCGCGTGGCTCGTGCTTGGCGGGGCGGGCTGGAATGGCACGCTTATCCGGGCGACCTTCGTCGGCTTGAGCGCCGTGGCCGTGCCGCATCTGCTCCTGCACGGCGTCGCCCCTCTCTGCGAGGCGTCGGCCAGGCGGCGGACGCACCCGCTGCAAGTGGAGCCCCGCACGCCCCTGAAGCCCCGCATCAATTTGGGGAGCCCCGCATGACATCGGTCTCGGAGTTCGACTATTGTGTCGTGGGTGGCGGTCTTCAAGGCTGTCTCTTGGCCCATGCTCTGGCCTGGCACCGGCCGGAGGCGACAGTCCTGCTCCTCGAACGGGCTGACGAACTGTGCGGCAATCACACGTGGTCGTTTCACGAGACAGATGTCGCCGAGCAGGCGAGAAGCTGGTTCGACCCGCTGGTCGCCCACCGTTGGCCCGGCTATCGCGTCAGGTTTCCGACGCTGTCGCGGCGGGTGAACATCTCCTACGCGTCGATCACGTCCGATCGCCTCCGCGAGGCGACGCTGTCGCTGGCAGGCGGAGCGGGGGCCCCGGCTCGCGCCGGCCGGCTCGTCGTTCGCACAGGTGAGTCGTGTGAGATCCTCTCGCCGACCGCGGTGAGAATCGGCGGGACCACCGACATTTCCTGCCGTGCGGTCCTCGACTGTCGCGGTCGGTCGGAGGCAGGGTCGCCTGGCGGAGCGGGCTATCAGACCTTCATCGGTCATGAGTATCAGACTGCTCGGCGCTGGCCGGCATCAGAACCGACGGTCATGGATGTCCCGGCAGACCAGGCCGCGGGCTTCGAGTTTCTTTACGAACTCCCGCTTGGTCCTGACCGCGTGCTGCTCGAGTACACCCGGTTCCACGAGGAGCCGGCATGTGACGAATCGCGGGCCGCCTCGCTGATCGCGGCTCGGCTGGCCGAGGCCGACGCAGGATCGGCGAAGCTGATCCGAACCGAGCACGGGTGTCTCCCCATGCCCTATGCAGCCGCAGCCAGGCGTGAGGGGCCGTCGCCCGCCGGCGGCTATGCCGGAGGCTGGTACCACGCCGCCACAGGCTACTCGATGCCGCTGGCCGTTCGCTTCGCGGAACTCGTCGCCCGGGCCTGCCCGGACCGGGTCGCCGCGGAGGTCGCTTCAGCAGCCGCGGAAGACCGGCTGCGGCGAGGATTCGCCCGCTTTCTGAACCGGCTGCTCTTTTGCCTGGTCAGGCCCGAAGACCGCTGGAAGATCTTCCGGCGGTTCTACTGTGTCCTGCCGGAAGAGCGAATCGCCCGGTTTTATGCGCACCGCTTTACGTTCACCGATGCAACTCGGATCATGATTGGCTGGCCGCCCATGGGCCTGGCGCCGATTCGTTTTGCCAGATCGTTTGTCTCACTCCCGGGGCCGCTGCCGACATGATCAAAAATCACCTCGGCTTCGCCGGCGCGACGCACCAGACAGCCCGCACGGGGTACGGCTGGTCCAAGGCCCTGCAACTCGCCCCCGACCTCTATCCGGGAGTGGGTGGCAAGCGGCTTCGGGCCACCCTGCTCGAAGAGGCCTACGCATTCGCCGGCGGCCGTTGCGCGGCTCCCGCGCTGATCGTCGATGCGGTCGAACTCCTGCACGCCGGTTCGCTCGTGATCGACGACTTCGAAGACGACTCGCTCACCCGCCGCGGCCAACCGGCGCTCCACCAGTTGATCGGGCCTGCCCGGGCCGTCAACGCCGGCAACTGGATGTATTTCCGCGCACTGGAACTGGCGGCTGCCGCCTTGGACGATCCCGCCCAATCGGCGGCGCTCGTGGGCAGGTTCATCACGGTGGCACGGCAGTGTCACGAGGGTCAGGCGATCGACCTGGCCACGCGGATCGACGAGGTCACGCCGCGGCAGGCCCAGGTCACGGCGCTGGCGATCTCGCGTTGGAAGACCGGCCGCCTCGCGTCACTGGCCGCGTGGTGTGGTGCCCACGCCGCCGCGGGAGACTCGCAGACGCTGAAAGCCGTTGCCGCCTTCGGCTGCCGGATCGGCATCTGCCTGCAGATGAAAAACGACCTCGACGAACTCTGCGAACTGGTCGACGGTTCGGATCGGTGCGACGACCTCCGCAACCGCCGCGTCACCTGGCCCTGGGCCTGGGCCGCGAGCGAGCTGTCGGCCCGGCAGTTCACAGCCTTGCAACGTCGGCTGCGGCAGTCGGAAGAGCAGCAGGCCGAGTTTCGCCCGCTCGCCAAGGATCTGCTCGACGCGACCCACCGCCGCGCGTCGGCTGCGATCAACGCCCGGCTCGACCGGGCAATCGACAGGCTCACCGCCGCGACGGGCGGAGCCCCTGAAGCGGGGCCGCTGGCCGCGATCTGCGACGCCCTGCGGATGGCCAGCGAGCCGATGAGGGCGGAGGCTCTTCCTTGAACGGGGCAACAGTCGCAGGGGGGCGTCCGCCTCGGTCAGGCATGACCCCGTATCGGCGGGCGGCCGTGATCGGCAGCGGCTTTGGCGGCCTCGCCGCCGCCATCCGTCTGCAGTCGATGGGCTTCGAAACGGTCTGCTACGAGGCTCAGGACCAGCCGGGAGGCCGGGCTGCCGTCTACGAGGATGGCGGCTACATCTTCGATGCCGGGCCGACCGTGATCACCGCCCCACACTGCCTGGAGGAGCTCTTCGAGATGTCCGGCAGGAGGATGGCCGACTACGTCCGCCTGTTGCCGGTGACCCCGCTCTACCGGCTCCTGTGGAACGACGGCGTGTCCTTCGATTACGTCGCCGACGAGGCGGGGTTGATCGAACAGGTTCGGCGCATAAACCCCGCCGACGTGGACGGCTACCGTCGCTTCGCCGACTATTCCCGGCAGGTGTTCGCCAAGGGATACGAGGAACTCGGCGCCGTCCCCTTCCTCCACTTCACCGACATGATCCGAGCTGCCCCGCAGCTGGCCCGCCTGCGGGCCGACCGGAGCGTCTACGCGACCGTTTCACGATTTGTCAAAGACGAGCACCTCCGGGAGGCGTTCAGCTTTCACCCCCTGCTCGTCGGCGGGAATCCGCTGGAGACGAGCTCGATCTACACGCTGATCCACTGGATCGAGCGAAAGTGGGGCGTGTCCTTTCCCGAGGGGGGAACCGGGGCGCTCGTCCGCAGCCTCGTGCGGCTCTTCCAGGACCTCGGCGGTACGCTCCGACTTGCGGCTCCGGTCGATCGAGTCACGCTCGAGACTGCCGGCGATGCGACGAGGCACGTCGTGCACGCCGCCGGCGGGCCGCCGGAGGTGTTCGATGCAGTCGTCTCAAACGCCGACGTGCACCATACCTACGCCCGGCTCTACCGTGGGGTCGCCGCTGCGGGCCGCCGGCAGCGGCGGCTGGAGCGAATGACCTGGTCGATGTCGTTGTTCGTGTTGTACTTCGGCACCAACCGTCGGTACCCGAACCTGGCCCACCACACGATCCTGTTTGCGTCGCGATTCATGGGGCTCTTACGGGACATCTTCCACGGCCATAGCCTGCCCGCAGACTTCAGCCTGTATCTCCACGCCCCCACGATCACCGACCCGAGCATGGCCCCGCCCGGAGGTGAATCGTTCTACGTGCTCAGCCCCGTGCCGCATCTGGGCAACGCGGCGATCGACTGGGACACGGTTGCCACCAGCTACGGCGACGCCATCCTCGAATCGCTCGAGCAGCACCTCCCGGGGTTGCGAAATTCGATCGTGACCCGTCGGCACTGCACGCCCGCCGACTTCGCGGGGAGGTTCAACGCCCATCTCGGGTCCGCTTTCTCGGTCGCGCCGACGCTCACCCAGAGTGCTTATTTCCGTCCCCACAACCGCGACCCGGACATCCCCGGGCTCTACCTCGTCGGGGCGGGCACCCATCCGGGAGCCGGCGTGCCCGGGGTCGTCAACTCCGCCAAGGCCACCTGCGACACGATCGCGGCCGACTTTCATGTCGTCGCAAGTTAGCAGCCCGACAGCGGGAGAGTCGATCCGGCGGCACAGCCGCTCGTTCTCGTTTGCCAGCAGGATACTGCCCGCCGGCAAACGCGCCGACGTCGAACGTCTCTACGCCTGGTGTCGGTGGTGCGACGACGGCGTCGATACCGCCGCCTCGCCGCAGCAGGCGCTCGAGTTCGTCGAACGGGCCACGCAGGACGTCTGCCGGATCGCCGGCGGAAAAAGCCCGGTCGCCACCGAGAGCCGCTGGCTGGCGGAGCTTGTCGGCCGACACGACCTGCCACTCGAGGCGGCCCTCGCCCTGCTCGATGGGATGCGGTCGGACCTCACGCCGGCGGCCGGCTTTCACGAGGCCGACCTTCTGCGGTACTGCTTTCGGGTCGCTGGGGCGGTCGGCGTGCTCTTGTGTCCAATCCTCGGCCTCGCGGATCGCTGCCATCTCCCCCACGCCGCGGCGCTCGGGATGGGCATGCAACTGACCAATATCGCCCGCGATGTCGCGGAAGACTGGCATCGGTCTCGCTGCTACCTGCCGCTTGAATGGACCGACGGGCTGCGGCCCGGCGGTGGGCCGCCCGACCCACGGCAGGTGCGCCGGGGCG